>Ga0194047_10000400_pt1 | contig 29584 bp, 10 predicted proteins | sample JunL225m_MetaG_2_FD_160070 | JGI IMG/M metagenome (GOLD analysis project Ga0194047, IMG submission 160070) | Anoxic zone freshwater microbial communities from boreal shield lake in IISD Experimental Lakes Area, Ontario, Canada - Jun2016-L221-5m | ecosystem: Environmental > Aquatic > Freshwater... | reverse complement strand
TAGTTGCACTTTAGTAACTTATACATTAAAATAATATTAATACATTTGACCTCTGTTTTAAATATTAGTATTACTAAATTGGGGATTTAAAGTACAAAACTCATCGACTATGAAATTGAAATTACGATTAATAATAGGCATAGCCTTTTTGCTTTTGTTCAAAAGCGTAGAAATGAACGCACAGATTACTCCTGTTTGTTTTTCAGAGAAATTCTCTAATCAACATAACGATAATAAGGAGTGGAATAGCTTATTGGATAAGGCATGTAATGAACTAAATCAGAAGAAATACACGGAGGCTCTTCAAACTTTGAATGCAGCAATGGCTGTTGATAGTATTGCTTCACACGGAGATTACACTGCAAATGCATACATTGATGTGATTCAGCGTAGAATTAAAAGGTATCTTGCTGAAGTTAAAGAAAACGTTTCGGAACAACCCTCTATAACAGAGAACAAGATTAAATCAGAGGAACCAACGGTAGTTAAATCAACTCCTGTTGCTGAAAAGGAAATCACACCAACCCCAGTTGTAGTGAATGAGCCTGTAAAGACAGAAAAAGAAGTTGCTACTTCACCAGTGGTGGAAACTAAAGCAGAGGCTCCTCCCGTGGTGGAAACCAAAGTTGATGTAAAGCCAGAGACTGCTCCAGTTAAGGAAGCGGTTATGCCTGCGAAAGAAGAAGCATTGTCAGTTAAAGAAAATTCTTCAGTTAATGAGTCGAACAATTTGAGTCCAGTTTCTAGCGAGAAAACAGAAACCGTTGCGAAGCCTTTGGAAACACCTGTAGAAAAAAATGAACCTGCAAATTCACCAACAAAAAACAATGGAGGAGAAATAAAATTTACAGATAAAGATAGGCAGGACTTTCAAGATAAAGGAATGCAAAAGGTAAAGCAATTGGAAACTTTTGTTGCGCAGATAGGTAGTAAAACCACGCCTCTCGCTTTGAAGACGCAATCAATAGCGAGTGCGGTGAAACTATTTGACAACGAGGAAAAAACCGTACAGGTGTCATCATCTAATAATTCCGAAAAACCCAAACTGAAAATTCGGACTTATCTGACCAAACTGATGATGTTAAATTATTCGGATGTTAAAATTGAATGGGCAGAATTTCAGTATGCATCGGACTTTATAAAAGGACTCGATGGTAATTATTATGGATATATTATATTTCAACAACGATTTAATGCCACAGCTTTAGATAACCAACAAGTGTATTCAGATGTAACCACCAAGAAAATTGAAATCATTTTGAAGATGTATGAAAAAGCAGAACAAGGTCAGGTAACGGAGCAATGGGATGTGTTTTTAGGTGATATCAGTGTGGTACAAACCGAGGCTAAATAATAATCTATGCGGTTTCTACTTTGTGTAGGTTTCATCATTCTGTTTCAACATCACTCAGTTTCTCAAATAAGTAAATCGGAATTTACCAAGGAGTTTGCCTTACAGGTGAAAACGATTGACGATTTTTTCGATCGGTTTAATTTCAGAGAGAATACATCCTTTAGGAATTACATAAATAAAGAATATCCTCAACTTCACTACACACGAAAGAATTTTGTTCCACTTTTATTCAATCAAAAAGGTGTAACGATTGCCGAAGAGGATAAGAATAAATTTGTCAATCAGGTAAACGATTCTATTAATCCACAGTTTTTAAGTTATAGCGATACGAGTTGGTTTGCCGAACTTTCGTGTAGTGTTACATACTTAGGGAAACCGAAAAAAATGACGCTAATATTGAAGGTGGAAAGTGAAAAAAACAACATGTATAGTTGGACCATTGTATCTGCTAAGGCAGAATTCCTGAAATTCAAAGCGACAAAGGCAGATAGTGTGTTACTTAAAAACAGAGATTCATGTTGTGTGTCGGCTAAAGCAAAAAGCGCAACATATTTTTTGACTCCAATAAGTCATGGAATTGATTTTACTAATGTTGACAATGTTTTTCTCAACAAGGCCCACATAAATGATTACATTTACAAAGGTCCTCGAACTTTTGAGCTTTGTAAACTCATTTCACTAGCCAAACAATCGAAGGTGAAATTTGGACAGATAGACGATATTGCTTACTACCTGTTTCAGGTGGATGGATGGATTATGAAGATTGATTATTTCAACAGAAACGACTACAATTCAGGTTGGCTCATTAGTCAACTTATAAAAGTAAATAACAAAGAAAAAGACAATTACAAATTAAAAAACCTTAATATTGCAAAAAAATAATACGTAATGCGCTACTCTACACTATTGCTCTTATTGGCTTTGAATGCAGGTCTTGCGTTTGGTCAGAACGATACGATTTTTACCAGAGATACGATAGAATTGAACTATCAAATCAAAAACACCATCATTCCTAACTACAAAAATCTATTATTGATGATTGCTTATCCTGATATGAATCAGAATGAGATTGATAAAATGATAGAAAATAATGTGAGCGGGAGTAAGGAAACCAAATTGTTTTATAACGATAAGGTAATTATCGAAAACGATTTGGCTCCAGGGGCAGCTAAGGACAAACTGTTGCGTGGCGATTTGGAAGTAACACAATACCTTAGGAATTTTTATACAGGTTACACTAAGACGGATGTGCCAAACATTAATTTCACTGTTGGTAGAATTTCTTCTTTGAAAAAGAAAGATTATTACTATTATAATGTGCAGTTCGAAAGCGATTTCGGTGGCACTACCACCTCGGGAAAAAAATATGACAAGTGCAATCGTGTTGCTGAGATGGTTGTAGTTAAAGATGGTAAATGGCACTTATATATTGGCGCTATTCGTTTTCCGGCTGATAAAGAAAAAGACTTTGATACTACAAACGTATATCACGGTATCGTTGAGTCGAATGGAGATTTAGAGCGAATATTGAAGGCTGTAAATGATGAAAAGCTAGCTAAGAAGCGTGAGGAAGAAAAGAAAATAAAAGGCTTTTTATTTGATGGCGACAATGCTTTAGAAGAAAAGAAATTTGATGTAGCCTTATCGAAATATCATGAGGCATTCATGATAAACCCTAGTGACCGCGAAACTATTGAAAGTATAAACAAAACTAGAAAAGCGATTGCTGAGAAAAAGCGTCTGGAGCTATTAGAGATTGAGCGCCAAAAGCACATTGCGCAGATGAAGATAAATGCTCGAAAGGAAAAAGATAATTACAATTTTAAAGCAGCTAAAACCCTTTGCGATTCGCTGATTAAGGATTTTGGTGTAACGGATGCCGACATTGTAAAGCTCACTGAGAAGATGGTGAGCATTAACTCATCGTTGAGTGGTATTGAAATAGCATTAGCAAGTAAAAATTATTCGGAAGCACTTGATAAGTGCGATGCGGAGATAAAAAAGGCAAAAACTAAGAAAGATAGTATCAGTATTTCTGAATTCAATTATCAAGGTGCTATGGTGTCGATTGCAAATGATGACAAAGAAAGTCATATATTCGATTATCTCAATAACGCAATTTTGTTTTCGAACGAACATCATCAAGCGGCATTAAAGGCTCGTGCTAGCATGTTTGTGAAAACTGCTAAAATATCGGATGCGATACAAGATGCTACTCATATCATAGAAAACGATTCGAGAAATCCTGCCAACTTTGTGTTTAGAGCCTCCATCTTTGATAATAATAATTTCCCTGACCGTGCTATTGAGGATTATGGCTCTGCCATCTCTTTTCATACCGATGACATGAAAGCATATATAAACAAAGCAAGATTGGAATACAGCAAAGCGAAGTACTTCGATGTAGTGAAAACTACTACTGATGGTATTGCCAATTTTAAATTCCCTGCTGGTTTGTTATACTATTACCATGGGTTTGCTAATCGCGAGATTAATAATTTTGCATTAGCTGGAAGTGATTTCAGAATGGCGAAGAAAATAGGAATACCTCCTGCCGAAAAGGCAAGAATTAAAACAGTTTCTGACGAATATGTTACCAAAGGAATTACCAACTATCAGTTTTTTCATTATCCAGCAGCAGTTATGGAGTTCACCAAAGCAATTTTAGTGGATAGCAGTGAGCAAGGATTGTATAACAGGGGACTTAATTACATTCGTTTAAACATTAACGATTCGGCTATCATTGATTGTAATGCTCTAATAGCTATCAACCCTAAGTTCCCGAACGTATATGCCAACAAAGGTATAGCTTTGACTAATAAAGAAAAATATGCTGATGCGTTAACTTGTTTTGGACAAGAACTGGCAGTGAACAAGCTTAACCCTTACGCACTTTATTATAAAGGACAATGTGAGTTGAAACAAAAAAATTATGCCAATGCAGCGAAGAGCTTTGATGACGCAGCAACCATCATTCCTTCTGATTCATCTGATTACTATTCGGCTTTGGCCAACTATAATTTAAAAAATTATGAAGTAGCCATAGCGAAAACACAGTTGGCTCGTAAATTAGATACCAAACGATTCTCGGTGTATTATATTTGTGGAAAGGCTTATTACGACCAAAAGAAATATAGCAATGCGGTACGAGAGTTTGAAACAGCCAAAACCATGGTAGCAAAGAATGATGACTTAAACTTTGCTTATGCACAAGCTTTGGAAATGACAGAAAGTTATGAAAAAGCTGCTGCTGCTTATAATCAATTAGCAGGAACGCTTGAGTATAATGATACTGCAAGTCTTCGTTCGGGTATTTGTATTATCAAGAAACACGATGTGACTAAATATCCAGAGGCCATTCGTTCGTTGGTAGCTTATTTGGCGCATCCTAATACCGATACTTCTGAAGGTGCATCTTATTTAGGATATGCTTACCTTTGCTCGGGTGATAATGTGAAAGCCGCTGAAAGTATTGCCATTGCTCAAGTAGCTGACGAAAACAATGGAATGTTGCATTATGTATTGGCTTGCCAATGTGCTAATGGCAACAACGAAGCGGAAGCTTTGGTGCAACTCGCAAAAGCAATGGCAAGCAAACGATTTACGGCTGATGAGGTGAAGAGCGAAAAGTTTTTCAAGAACCTAAAAAAGAACGATAAGTTCAAAGCACTGCTTGGAAAATAATTAGCTGGGTTTGATTACACAACCTCAGATTGCTTCTTATTGAAAAACTTTAGAAATTACTAATTAGATTATTTTATAAAAAAAGAGGCTGTCTCGATTTCGAGACAGCCTCTTTCTGGTTTAAGGATGATTGTTAATCATCAATAATTAGTTTAGTTTTTAATCAATCGTATGGTTTGTTGATGATTTGAAGTAACTGCGTTTAGAGTGTAGATACCATTACTAAATCTACTCATATCAATTTCGGTAGTGCTTGCATTCATCTCTTGATTCAATACCAATTCGCCCAACGAGTTATAAATTGTTACTTGGGTTGATTGATTAATGGTGATGTTGAAAACGCCATTTGATGGATTAGGATACACCGCAATAGTGGACGAACTAACTAATGAATTTACTCCAGTACAAACATCAACAGTAAGTGTTGATGAAGCGTTGCCAACACAACCATTGCCATCTGTATACGAGTAAGTAACTGTAGATGAACCAGCACCTGCAACAAAGGGGTCGAAATTATTGCCAGTAACACCAGTTCCTGAATAAATACCTCCTGTTGGATTTCCTGGCGCTAATGCAAAAGGAGCCCAGTATACACAAGAAAGAATAGTTGTTTCGGTATAAGTTACTGTTGGTAATGGATTAACATTAACCAATACAGAAGCTGAGTTCTCACATCCGTTTCCATCTGTTCCAGTAACGTTATAAGTATTAGTTGTGGTAGGATTGAAGGTTACTCCATCCATCACACTGTTGTCCCACACATAAGATAAAGCTCCGCTGCCAGTCAATGTTTCAGCATCGCCAGCACAAATGGTAGTTGATGATGCATTAGCAGAAACGCTTGGTAATGAATTTACATTTACTAATATTGATGATGTGTTCATACATCCGTTTCCATCCGTTCCAGTAACGTTATAAGTGGTGGTTGAAGTTGGATAGAAGATAACTCCATCTGTAACGCCATTATCCCAAGTGTAAGTTAAAGCGCCTGTTCCTGTTAATGTTTCATTAGCTCCAGAGCAAATGTTTGTTGAAGTTGCATTAGCAGCAACTAAAGGTAATGAGTTAACGGTAACAGTTATTGGAGTTCTTGACACACTGGTACATCCGCCAACAGCACCTTGAATGTCGAGAATATATTCCTCTACTTCGCTATAATATCCGCTTAAATCATCACACGCAGTGGCAGGGTTAGTGGCATTTCCATCGGCTAGTACTCGAATATGTGTATTGCCCGAAGATGCTCCAACTGGGACATTGATGGTGAAGCTGGTAACATTGTTGCCAGAGTTTAATCCGTTGGCAACTATCACAGCCTCGCCAGCATCAGCAAAATCGCCATCTCTGTTCCAATCAATCCATATATTATAATAAACGATACCACATGTACCTTGTGTTTGGCAAGTAATTGTGAAAGAGCCACCCACTACTTGAGAAACTAAATTGCTTGGGAACACCGTAAATCCTGATCCATTATATGCTCCAGTAATATTATTAAAGTTGGTGATACCTCCAGAAGTGGCAACACTGTATAGATAATTACATCCGTTGGTTGCGAAAAGCGTTGGGCTGCAATATCCGCTTGGTGAGGCACCTCCGCCCGAAGGTGTTACGGCTTCGGCATAATAGGTAGTGGTAGTGCTAGGGCTTACGTTATAATTTGTTCCACTAGCTACAGTTGTTAGTAATGTTCCGCCAGAGGCTGCATCCCACCAGTTGATGGTATTACCAACGGATGTTGCAGTGAGGTCGGTAGCATCGCCTATGCAGATAGCGGCAGAAGCAGCACTAGCCGATAAGGTTGGTAGTGGATATACATCAATTTGTATTGAAGCCGTGTTTGCACATCCATTTCCGTCAATTCCAGTAACATTATAAGTGGCAGTTGAAGCGGGATAGAAGCTTACACCATCCGTCACACTATTGTCCCAGGTGTACGAACTAGCGCCATTTCCACCCAAGGTTACGGAATTGCCTAAGCATATACCATAAGAAGAAGCAAAGGCTGAAACAGTTGGCAAAGGATTTACATTTACCAATACCGAAGCTGTACTAGAACATCCGTTTCCATCAGTTCCTGTCACTATATATGTGGTTGTGGTGCTAGGGTAAAAGATTACTCCATCGGTTACTCCATTGTTCCACGTGTATGATGTAGCACCTGCACCAGTCAATGTTTCAGCATTATTAGCACATATTGTTGTTGCTGAAGCATTGCCTGAAACCGTAGGTAATGAATTGACAGTAATAGTTACAGGAGTTCGTGAGGCACTAGCGCAGCCGCCTGTAGAGCCTTGAATGTCGAGGATGTATTCTTCCACTTCGCTGTAGTATCCGGATAAATTATCGCAGGCTGTTACTGGGTTCGCTGCATTGCCATCGGCTAATACACGCATACGGGTGTTGCCTATTGAAGCTCCTATTGGAATGTTAATAGAAAAATTAACTAAACTATTTCCAGAGTTAGCACCGTTGGCTATAACTACAGCCTCGCCAGCATCATTAAAATCTCCATCTCTGTTCCAATCAACCCATATATTATAATACGCAATTCCGCATGTGCCTTGAGTTTGGCAATAAAGTGTGAACGAGCCACCTAATGTTTGAGAAACAATATAACTAGGGAAATAAGTGTAACCACTACCATTATAAGCTCCTGTAATGTTTGTAAAATTAGTGATACCTCCTGATGTAGAAACACTGTTTAAATAATTACATCCATTGGAAGGATACATGATAGGACTGCAATATCCTCCTGGTTCGGCACTTCCGCTTGCTGGCGAAATTGCTTCAGCATAATAAGTAGTAGTGCTGGTTGGATTTACCGCATAGTTTACTCCGCTAGGAACTGTGTTTAATAAATTTCCACCCGAAGCAGCATCCCACCAATTGATAGAATTACCCATGGAAGTGGCGTTTAGATTAGAAACATCTCCCATGCAAATGGTGGATGAGGTGGCTGTGGCAGCGCTGATAACAGGTAATGCATCAACAGTAAATGTTGCTGCACTTGTTCCCGAATTGGGCGTAACCACTGTGATAACCCCCGAAGTGCCGCTACCCACATTAGCTGTGATTTGTGTGGTAGAATTGACAGTGAACGAGAGTGCACTTGTTCCTCCGAAAAGCACATCACTTACATTGTAAAAATCGGTTCCTGTAATTACTACCGAAGCAGTATTGGCGCATCCTTCAGCTGGAGTGAATGATGTAACTGTTGTATTTACGGTAACAGGCAGCGATACATCATCTATATACATATAAGTTGGGTCGCCTGAATTGTCGCCATGCACAAGGAATTCAAGTCTCACGGTTTGTCCTGCAAATGCCGACATGTTGTAAGTAATATTAGTCCAACCTGAAATAGTGCAATTGTGCATGATGGTGGCAAGTATTGTTCCCGACAAATCGGTGATGTAAGCATCTTGCCAATCGAAAGCTAATCCATCCGTTGTATAAGGTTGGTACCAATAGCTAAGAGTACCTCCTGCTGTGGGTACCGATATGGTTTGATAAACAGATGCATCGCCCGGTATTTCGCCTCCTAAGCTACCAAGTGCTAGGCAATAAGTTCCCGAATGAGATGTAGATGAACTAATAGAAGGAGAAGGGTTTACTCCGATTGTAGGCCAATTGGCAAACGAATTGGACTCGAATCCTCCGTCTACAATGGCATCTTGCGCCATCGATTTCAGGGTGAAGCCTATCAGTAAAGCAACTGATAGCTTAATGGTTCTTGTAATTTTTTTCATATTTGTTTTGGTTTGAGTGAATAATAATTAAACTTTGAAGGACAAATATATCAATTATTATTTTTATTTAATTATTTCGGAGTGTGATATTTCACCATGATGCTAAATTATTATTAATCCTTAATAGTAAAAAAAGAATAGAATTAAATAGAAAGGTGATTCGAATGGACGATTGAAGGGCGTTTCCCAACGCTTCTGCGCTATTTACCAATCGTGATAACCCAATAACTAAGCAATGATTACTCTATACACCTTGCTCCAAGGGCCAGCCAAATCGGGATGTGTAGAGATGGTCCAGCGGAAGTAGATATAGAGTATTTTCCCTGCATTAATAGTACCTAAATCCAACATAAAAGTAGCTTTTGAAAAACGCATTCGTTTATCAATCGAATCGGCATCAGGAACTTTTGTTTCTTTATCGCCAATGATATAAGCCACTTCAACCATATCGCAATCGGGCAACAAGGAAGCTCGTTTGCCACTCAAAATACTACGGCATTTGCAGATTGCCTTACATCCGCCAATCATAACAATGATTGCATAACACAGTTCTTTAATTCTGTTTTCTCGTATGGTTCGTTTTTTGGGGTGAAGCGTGATGTGGAATGTAGCAGCATCCGCATCGTTTGCATTTGTGCTTGCAGCTATTCTGTTTATTATTGGTTGAGCAAAATTTCTAAACTCCTTCTTCTCGGTCTTAAACCGATTTACTATAGGACTTGTTCGAGTATTGGGGTCGTTTTTCTTTTCGTAAAGATGGATGAGGGAAATCGATTTGGTATTCCAATTCGATACTTGGCTTGTGCTTAGCCCAAGTCTTTCGCCATGCGTGGGAGTTACGGCTGCTTGCAAGTAAGCATTAGTTGATTTTACAAAGTCGATAAAGTTCGCATGAGTAAGAGGGATTCTTGACCTATCCATGATTTTGAGTTTTAATTTGTTTTTACTACTTCACAATTTACATTATTATAATAGTACCAATTTAGTACTATTGATTAATTACCAATTTCTCACTTACACTGCACTTCTGCTAAGGAAAAACGAACCATTACAGCGCACTATCGGCACGATAGTCAGGAAGCCCACTACGATGGTCAATACTATCATCTCGAAAGTCAGGGAGTCTAGCCCGTAATTCCTGACTATTGTCCAAGTAGTCAAGAAATCTATAACGATAGTCAGCAACACTGTTCCGATAGTCAGGAAAACTTGGTTGATAGTCAGCGATTCTAGAACGATAGTCAGGAATTCTAAGCCGATAGTCAGCAGCAACTCGATGTTACTGCTTAACGTTTCTTTGCCGTTACTTAGTGTTCCTTCATCATTCCATAGCAAATAAAGAACGTACTCTTCAATTGCTGCATTACCTTTTAGTAATAACTTTCTACTCTTCAGTAATCGTTAACCATTGAATTGCGGAAGCAAAATTAAAACAAATATTTTTTATTTGCAATTTTCAAACAAACATTAGGTACATGATATAATAATTAATATTAATAGTTGAACGACTTGCATAGTTGGTTAAATGGAACTCAAAAAGAAGAAAATTGAACCAACAAACCACCTTGATATTTCCATTAATATTCATAAAATAATCATGAATTAACAAAAATATTTGCAATTCGTATATTTATATTTATAAATTTGCGTCATTATTTCTCGATAACCATTAATAATACACCCATGAAAAAATATTACTATGCTGTTTTAGTTTCTTTAATTATCGGCCTTTGCGGAGGATTTGTAGAGCGGGGGTATGGGGCAATTACTTCTATTACTTTAAACAATGTTCGTTCAACCACGCTCTGCGCAGGTGATACTGTATCTGTAAAATATACTTATGCTGCAACGAACACAAATATTTATTACATTCAGATGAGTGATAATACTGGTTCTTTTGCATCTCCGGTGCTTCTCAGAGCGATAAGTCATGGTTCGGCTACGCTTACAAGAATTGATTTAGACACGATTCCAGCAGGGACAGCAGCTGGAACCTATTTTATACGTATAAATGGAGTCAATGGAGCCACTTGTACACCTTGTTCAGGTAATATTTCAGTAACAATTTCAGCTACTCCAGCCACGCCAGGAGCAATAACAGGAACCGCTTCGCAGTGTCCCAACCTAACTTCCCAAACCTATAGCATCGCAGCAGTTGCTAACGCAACTTCTTATAATTGGACTGTCCCTACTGGATGGAGTATCACTGCTGGTACGGGTACAACTTCCATCACTGTAACCACAGGAAATGCAGGGCAAAATGGAAGTATTACTGTGAATGCTACCAATGGTTGCGGTACGAGTTCCAATCGTACGCAAGCGGTCACGGTATCTTCAAACAATACTGCTAGCGCAGCCTCTTCATCCCCAACCCTATGTATCAATACAGCATTAACTCCAATAACACATACCACAAATGGTGCAACAGGAATTGGAACAGCAACAGGTTTGCCGGCTGGTGTAAACGCTGCTTGGGCAACTAATACAATAACCATTAGTGGAACACCAACTGCATCTGGCACTTTTAGTTATAGCATTCCTCTTACAGGTGGATGTGGAAGTGTGAATGCTACAGGTACAATAGTTGTCTTAACAAATACAGTAGGGGCTGCCTCATCAACTCCAACATTATGTATCAATTCGGCATTAACTCCAATAACGCATACCACTTCTGGAGCAACAGGAATAGGAGCAGCTACTGGTTTGCCGGCTGGTGTTTCAGCAACATGGGCAACTAATACAATAACCATTAGTGGAACACCAACTGCATCTGGCACTTTTAATTATAGTATTCCACTTACAGGTGGATGTGGAAGTGTGAATGCAACAGGAACAATAATTGTATCTCCCGACAACACTGTAAGTTCAGCTTCTACAACTCCGACTGTTTGTATCAATACAGCGTTAACTTCAATTACTCACACCACAACTACAGCAACAGGAATTGGAGCGGCAACAGGTTTGCCAGCTGGTGTTTCGGCTGCATGGGCATCAAATACAATAACTATTAGTGGAACACCAACAGCATCAGGAACTTTTAGTTATAGTATACCACTTACTGGTGGATGCGGAAGTGGAAACGCCACAGGTACAATAACCGTATCTCCATTAAATACCGCAGGAGCAGCCTCTTCAACGCCAACCCTATGTATCAATTCAGCATTAACTCCAATAACACATGCAACAACTGGAGCTACAGGCATTGGAGCTGCTACTGGTTTACCAGCTGGCGTTTCGGCTGCATGGGCCACCAATACAATAACCATTAGTGGAACACCTACAGCATCAGGTACTTTTAATTATAGTATACCGCTTTCTGGTGGATGTGGAAGTGTGAATGCTACGGGTACAATAGTTGTCTTAACGAATACGGCAGGCGCAGCTTCGTCATCCCCAACTTTATGTATCAATACAGCATTAACTAATATTACACATTCAACAACTGGGGCAACCGGAATAGGAGCAGCAACAGGTTTGCCTGCTGGTGTTTCAGCTGCATGGGCAACTAATACCATAACCATTAGTGGAACACCAACTGCATCTGGCACTTTTAATTATAGTATACCACTTACAGGAGGATGTGGAAGTGTGAATGCTACGGGTACCATAATAGTCTCGCCTAATAATACAGTAGGAGCAGCCTCATCAACCCCAACTTTATGTATTAATACCGCATTAACTAATATTACACATTCAACAACTGGGGCAACGGGTAAAGGTACAGCCACAGGATTACCTACAGGAGTATCCGCAGCTTGGGCGTCCAACACATTGACCATTTTAGGAACACCTACAGTTGCTGGAACCTTTAATTATAGTGTACCTTTAACTGGGGGTTGTGGAAGTGTAAATGCTACCGGTACTATAGTTGTAACACCTGCCAATACCGCAGGAGCAGCATCCTCAACCCCAACTTTATGTATCAATACATCATTGACCAATATAACACATTCAACAACAGGAGCTACAGGAATTGGAGTAGGTACAGGCTTACCAGCAGGAGTAACTGCTGCTTGGGCATCAAATACAATAACAATTAGTGGAACACCCACTGCATCGGGTACATTTAATTATAGTATACCTCTTACAGGTGGATGTGGAAGTGTGAATGCCACAGGTACCATCATTGTAACACCTGCCAATACCGCAGGCGCAGCCTCGTCATCGCCAACTTTATGTATCAATACATCATTGACCAATATTACACATACAACTACTGGAGCCACTGGAATAGGAGCAGCTACTGGTTTACCTGCTGGTGTATCTGCAGCATGGGCATCGAATACCATAACAATTGGTGGAACACCAACTGCTTCAGGCACTTTTACTTATAGCATACCCCTTACCGGAGGGTGTGGAAATGTGAATGCCACAGGTACCATCATTGTAACACCTGCCAATACTGTAGGCGCAGCCTCGTCATCTCCAACTTTATGTATCAATACAGCTTTAACACCAATAACTCATACCACCACAGGTGCTACAGGAAGGGGTACAGCTACAGGTTTACCTGCGGGAGTAACCTCCTCATGGGCGAGTAATACCCTTACAATAAGCGGAACACCAACAGTTGCAGGTACTTTTAATTATAGTATTCCATTAACAGGTGGTTGTGGTAGTGTGAATGCCACAGGTACCATAACAGTAACACCGGCCAATACTGCTGGTGCAGCCTCTTCATCCCCAACTTTGTGTATCAATACCGTATTAACGGATATCACTCATACAACAACTGGTGCGACCGGAATTGGTTCAGCTACAGGCTTACCAGCAGGAGTATCAGCAACATGGGCTTCAAATACAATAACAATTAGTGGAACACCAACTGCATCGGGTACTTTTAATTATAGCGTTCCATTAACAGGAGGCTGTGGAAGTGTGAATGCTACAGGAACTATAATTGTCTCTCCAAATAATACGGTAGGTGCACCTTCAAGCACTCCAACCGTTTGCACTAATTCATTATTATTGACAAATATAACACATACTACAACAGGTGCTACTGGGATAGGTGCTGCTGTAGGCCTACCAGCAGGTGTAACTGCGGCATGGGCATCAAATGCGATAACAATAAGTGGAACACCAACAGCATCAGGTACATTCAATTATAGTATTCCTCTTACTGGAGGATGTGCAAATGTGAATGCAACTGGAACCATAACAGTAAATCCTTTACCAAGTGTCACTGTATTAACTGGTTCTCCAAGCACCATTTGTAGCGGGGGTGCTACTAATATCACATTCGATAACTCAACTAACTTTCTGGCGGGTACTACATTCGATTGGACAAGAACCAATACTGTTAATATCACAGGAACTAACAGTCTCACGAATCAAACTTCTCCGTTAGCTTTAAGTTTAACAAACATAACTAATGCCGCATTAACTTCTATTATAACAATTACTCCCAAAGCTAATGGTTGTTCTGGAACTCCAGCTTCTGTTTCAGTAACAGTAAATCCTACGCCAGTGATTCCAACACAGACAGCGAGTGTATGTAGTGCCTCAACTTTTACGATTAGTCCAACAAATTCAGGCTCTACAATAGTGCCTACAGGCACATTTTATGGTTGGTCAGCACCGATTGTTACTGGTGGGGTTTCAGGTGGTAGTGCATTGTCCAATCAAGGATCAATTAGCCAAACTTTATCAAATCCAACCAATGCGGTGCAAACAGCAACCTATAGTGTTACTCCAACTTCGGGTGCTTCAGGAGCTTGCGTAGGTGCTTCATTCACAACAACAATAACTATTAATCCAGTTCCTGTTGTTTCGTCTCAGACCACTGCATCATGTAGTGGTTCGTCATTCACTATATCCCCTGTAAATGGAGGAAGTAACAGTATTCCTTCTACACCTGGTACCACTTACACATGGACATCTCCTTCTGTTACTGGTGGAATAACAGGAGGTAGCGCACAAGCAACTGGACAATCATCCATTAGCCAAACTTTAATCAATCCTCAAAATACAGTTCAAACGGCCACCTATACAATCACGCCTACATCTGGCGCTTGTCCTGGGTCAACATTTACCGCAGTAGTTCAAGCGAATCCAATACCTGTTATTTCGACACAAAATACAACGATTTGTAGTGGCACATTATTTAGCGTAATTCCAACTAATGGAGGAAGTGATATTGTGCCAACGGGAACAACTTATACATGGACAACACCAACAGTAACGAATGGGATAACCGGAGGTAGTGCACAAGCAACTGGTCAATCATCGATTGGGCAAACTTTGACTAACCCTACCCCACTGACTGGACCCACCGCAACTTATACCGTCACTCCAACTTCTGGGGCATCAGGAAATTGTATAGGCTCAAACTTTACCACAACTGTTACTGTTAATCCAACACCTGTAATTCCAGCTCAAACCGCAACAATATGTAGTGGTAATGCATTTACAGTTAATCCAACAAATGGAGGTTCAACGGTTCTTCCAAGTGGTACTACTTATACTTGGACAACCCCAAGCGTTACCGGAGGTATTACTGGAGGAAGCGCACAGGTGACAGGACAAAGTTTAATAAGTCAAACTTTGACTAACCCAACTAATATCACTCAAACTGCAACCTATACAGTTACTCCCAAATCTGGTCTGGCAGGTAGTTGCGTTGGTTCTACTTTTGTTATTACAGTTACGATTAACCCAACACCTGTAATACCGAACCAAACCTCAACAATCTGTAGTTTGACATCATTTACAATTAGCCCGACTAATGGAGGAAGTAATATAGTGCCTTCAGGAACTACTTATAGTTGGACGAATCCAACGGTTACAGGAGGGATAACTGGAGGTAGTGCATTATCTAGTCAATCGCCAATTAGTCAACCTTTAACTAATCCAACAAATACGGCACAGACCGCTACTTATACAGTTACTCCAACATCTGGAGCAGCTGGAAGCTGTGTCGGATCTACTTTTACGACCATTGTTACCGTGAATCCGACTCCGGTAATTCCTACCCAAACCTCAACAATCTGTAGTGGCAACGCATTTACAGTTAATCCATCAAATGGAGGGTCTACAATTGTTCCAAATGGTACATCCTATAGTTGGTCAATTCCAAATGTGTCTGGTGGAATAACTGGCGGAAGTGCATTATCTGGTCAAACATCCATTAGCCAAACCTTAACTAATCCAACAAATGTAAATCAAACCGCCACATATACCGTTACGCCTACTTCAGGGACTTCAGGAAATTGTGTCGGATCTACTTTTACAGCAACCGTTACTGTTGATCCAACACCTGTGATTCCTTCACAAACAGCAACGATTTCTAGTGGTTCCACTTTCAGTATCACCCCAAGCAATGGAGGCTCAACCATTGTTCCTGCAGGCACTACTTATATATGGTCAGTTCCAACTGTTACAGGAGGAATAACCGGAGGTAGTGCTCAGGTTATTGGTCAAACATCAATAAGTCAAACTTTAACTAATCCTACGTGTGCAGTTCAAACAGCTACATACACTGTGACCCCAACCTCAGGTGCAGCAGGAAGTTGTGTAGGAAACACATTTACAATTATTGTAACTGTAAACCCAACTCCAACAATTACTAATACTCCTTTATCCCAATCAATATGTTCTGGGTCGCCTTCAACAGCGGTAACTTTAACATCTTGTGTGGCAGGTGCTACTTTTAGTTGGGTCGTTTCAAATTCTTCGGTTGGAATTTCTGGTTTCAATGCAAGTGGTACTAGTACTATTCCAGTTCAAACTATTAATAATTCGAATAATGTTGCAGGGACTATAACGTATTCTATAACTGCTACAGCTAATTCAGTAACATCAACAGCAATATATACAATCACTGTAAATCCTACACCTAGTTTGATAGCTCAAACTGTAACAATATGTAGTGGAACAACATTTACTGTGAGCCCAACAAATGGAGGAGGTAATATTGTGCCAACAGGAACAACTTATACATGGACAATACCGACAGTAACAAATGGGATAACTGGAGGTAGTGCACAACTTGTAGGTCAATCTTCGATAGCACAAACTTTGACTAACCCTACCCCATTGACCGGACCAACCGCAACTTATACCGTCACTCCAACTTCAGGGACTTCAGGAAATTGTATAGGTTCAACCTTTTCCACAACAGTTAATGTTAATCCAACACCTGTAATTCCTTCTCAAACCGCAACAATTTGTAGTGGTACAGCATTTACAGTTAATCCAACTAATGGAGGTTCAACGGTTGTCCCTAGTGGTACTACTTATACTTGGACAACCCCAAGCGTTACCGGAGGTATTACAGGAGCTAGCGCACAGGTGGCAGGACAAAGTTTAATAAGTCAAACTTTGACTAACCCAACTAATATCACTCAAACTGCAACCTATACAGTTACTCCCAAATCTGGTCTGGCAGGTAGTTGCGTTGGTTCTACTTTTGTTACTACGGTTACGATTAACCCAACACCTGTAATACCAAACCAAACATCGACAATCTGTAGTTTGACTTCATTTACAATTAGCCCAACTAATGGAGGAAGTAATATAGTGCCTTCAGGAACTACTTATAGTTGGACGAATCCAACAGTTACAGGAGGGATAACTGGAGGTAGTGCATTATCTAGTCAATCGCCAATTAGTCAACCTTTAACTAATCCAACAAATACCACACAGACCGCTACTTATACAGTTACTCCAACATCGGGAGCATCTGGAAGCTGTGTCGGCTCTACTTTTACGACCATTGTTACCGTGAATCCAACTCCCGTAATTCCTGCTCAAACTTCAACTATTTGTAGCGGAAATGCCTTTTCCATAAGTCCTGTTAATGTTCAACCAACTACAATTGTGCCTTCTGGAACTATTTACCAATGGACAGCACCAACCACTACTGGAGGAATTACTGGAGGTAGTGCACAAACAAACCAATCAATAATTAGTCAAATTTTAACAAATCCAACCAACACTGGACAAACAGCAACCTACACGGTTACTCCTACATCTGGTTCTGCAGGAGCTTGTGTGGGTTCTATATTTACAGCAGTTGTAACAGTGAATCCAACACCTATTGTTGTAAATCAAACCACAAGCGTTTGCAGTGGTAATGTATTTTCCGTAAATCCAATTACTGGAGGTGGAAATATCGTACCCTTAGGCACTCTATATTCTTGGACTTTGCCTACGGTTACTGGGGGAGTGACAGGAGCAAGTGCACAAATCAATCAGACTTCCATTAGTCAAACCTTAACAAATCCAACTAATGTTAATCAGACAGCAACATATACAGTTACCCCAAATTCTGGTTGTAACGGATCCACTTTTACAATAATAGTTACATTTAATTCAGTACCTGTAATTCCAAATCTTACATCAAGCGTTTGTAGTCAATTAGCTTTTAATGTATCACCACAAAATTCAGGTTCAACAATAGTTCCATCAGGAACCACGTATTCATGGTCTAATCCAACAATAACTGGTGGTCTTTTTGGTTGGAGTGCGTCTTCCAATCAATCTTCAGTTAGTCAAATCCTAAATAATCCAACTAATACTTTACAAACAGCAACCTACACGGTCACACCTACTTCTGGTTCTACAGGAAACTGTATCGGATCGACTTTCACAACAACAGTAACTGTTAATCCTACACCTGTGATTCCACCCCAAACATCAACCATTTGTAGTTTGACCTCCTTTTCAGTTAATCCAATTAATGCACAGCCTACCACCGTTATACCATTAAATACTACTTTTTCTTGGTCAAATCCAAATGTGACAGGCGGAATTATAGGTGGAACTGCAACTTTAGGTGCAAGTCAAGTTTCTGATTTACTAAATAATCCTACGAATACAGTACAGACAGCAACCTATACAGTGACTCCAACCTCTGGTGCAGCTGGTAGTTGTGTTGGTTCAACTTTTGTTACAACAGTTACGGTGAACCCAACACCTGTTGTGCCAAACTTAGCATCTACCATTTGTAGTTTGACTTCATTTACTGTTAATCCAATAAATGCTCAACCATCCACCATCATTCCTATTAATACAACATACTCTTGGACTATTCCAAATGTCACAGGAGGCATCACGGGAGGAACTTCAACTGCTGGTGCTAGTCAAGTTTCAGATTTGTTGAACAACCCAAATAATACATCACAAACTGCTACTTATACGGTTACTCCAACATCAGGAGCTGCGGGAAGTTGTGTTGGTTCAACTTTCGTTACCACAGTTACGGTGAACCCAACACCTGTAGTTCCAAATCAAACATCAACTATTTGTAGTTTGACTTCTTTTAGTGTTAACCCAATTAATTCGCAACCAACAACTATTATTCCTTTGAACACCACTTATACTTGGCCAGATGCAACAGTCACAGGTGGAATTATTGGAGCAACAACACTTTCTGGGCAAACTTCGGTTCATGAATTGTTGAACAACCCCACTAATAGTATACAGACCGCAACTTATACTGTCACTCCAACATCAGGAGTAGCGGGAAGTTGTGTTGGATCTACTTTTGTTACTACTGTGACCGTAAATCCAACTCCAGTGGTTCCTACGCAGACATCAACCATTTGTAGTTTGACTTCATTTAATATCACTCCAATGAATGCTCAACCTGCTACGATAATTCCACTTAACACAACTTATACTTGGACAAATCCTACGGTTACTGGAGGTGTCTTAGGTGGAAGTGCACAAACAGGACTACCTCAAATAAGCGATGTGTTGGACAATCCAACTAACTTAAGTCAGACAGCCACCTACACCGTGGTGCCAACTTCTGGAGATGCCGGCTCATGTATTGGTGCAGCGTTCTCCTTGGTTGTTACTGTTGATCCAACACCTGTTGTTCCTGCTCAGACCTCCACGATTTGTAGTTTAACTGCATTTACAGTTTCTCCAACCAATGCACAACCAACAACAATAATTCCAGCAAATACTACATATACTTGGAATACCCCATCTGTTACTGGTGGGATAATAGGGGGAAGTGTTCAAGTTTCTCAATCTCAAATAAGCGAGTATCTCAATAATCCAACTAATTTAACCCAAACGGCTACATATACTGTTACACCTACTTCGGGAGCTTCAAGCGGCTGTGTTGGTGCAGATTTTATTACCACAATCACCGTAAACCCTACACCTGTGGTTCCAACACAAACTACTACCATTTGTAGCTTGACATCGTTCAATATACTTCCTGTGGATGCTCAACCAACGACAATAATTCCGTCAGGTACAGTTTATTCGTGGAATACACCTAGTGTCACAGGAGGAATAACTGGTGGAAGCGCTCAATCTAGCCAATCCCAAATTAGTGATTTTATGGATAATCCAACAAATGTAACTCAAACTGCTACCTATTCCGTTATTCCCACTTCAGGTGCAGCGGGAAGTTGCCCTGGTACAACGTTTACCTTATTGGTGACGGTGGACCCTACACCAGTAGTTCCGGCTCAAACCGAAACGATTTGTAGTTTAAATTCATTTACAATTCTGCCTGTCAATGCTCAACCAACCACAATCATTCCTGTTTCAACCACTTATTCATGGAGTATCCCATCTGTTTCAGGAGGTATTATTGGCGGAACCAACGATGCATTACAATCTCAAATTAATGACACCCTTAATAATCCAACGAACACAACTCAAACAGCTACCTACACAATCACACCGACATCTGGGGCATCTAGTGGATGTGTAGGGGCTTCATTTACAGCGGTAATTACAGTTAATCCAACACCAGTGGTTCCTCCTCAAACTTCGGCTATTTGCGGAGATTCTATATTCATTGTGAACCCAATCAATGCTCAGCCATCCACCATTGTTCCAGTTGGTACAACTTATTCTTGGTCTGCTCCTACCGGTGGAGTATCAGGAGGAACTGCTCAAACTGGGCAAAGTTATGTAAGTGATTCATTGATTAATCTTACAAATTTAAATCAAAGTGAGATTTATACTGTTTATCCAACCGCAGGGGGCGCTGTTGGGGGATGTCCAGGAGCCAATTTTACAATAGACGTTACAGTACATCCTACTCCTAAAATAATACCAAATAATGATACATCTTCACAATGTAGCGGTGTGCAATTTTCAATTAGTCCTATAAACGGTTCGCCATTTTCAACTACAATTGTTCCTGCTGGAACAATCTATTCTTGGGCGATTCCAACTTATGCTGGTGCGGGAGGTGTTACAACAAATTTAATAAATGGAAATATCGGAAACGCGCAGTCAAATTTTACACAAACGCTTATTAATTTAACAACCACTACAACATATTGGGCGACTTACATGGTTACCCCTACAGCAGGCGCATCAGTGGGAGGTTGTACGGGTCCTGTTTTTACCATAGTAGATACCGTTTTCCCAAATCCAGCATTGCCTATTGTAAGCAATTTAACATCCATTGATAGTTTGGTTCAGGTAACTATATGTGGTGGTAGTACCAATATAAGTTTCAATGTTGATTCCGTTCCAAATAATACGTATCAATGGACTGTAACACCAACACCTTTGGATTCCGTGCTTAATCCAAGTTCTTCCAATACTGTTGTTACTTTTGGTTCTTCCCCTGCTTTTGATACTGCAAGAGTTTCTGTCACTACTACCACACCCATTGTTTATGGGCATTGTGCAAGTGCTCCGTCAACTTTTAAGATAACAGTTACTCCAGGTGATGGTATAGAAGAAAAAACGATTACGCCTATGGAACCAGGTAATTTACTTTGGTATCAGGATAATTCTGTTGATGGTTATAAGTGGGGATACGACACAAAATTTGATAGGAAACCACATTTTATAGATGGTCAAGTTTATCAAGTATTTGTGCCTAATGAAAGATTCTTGGATACTATTGTTGGTTCTATTCCTTTAAAAACTTATCTTGATACATCTCATTATTGGTATTGGGTGCAAGTGTATCAGGGAAGTTGCGAGAGTAAAATTTACTATAATGGTCCGTATAGACCGAAACACTTTGTGAAAAATGATTTTGTTCCTGATGTGATGTCTGTAGATATATTGCCAAATCCAAATAATGGAACATTCGAAATCTCTATTAAGGGGAATATCTTTGGAACAGTACAAATAAAATTGTTTAACACCCTTGGTCAAACGATATACCAGAAAATTGTTGAAAAGGTTCTGGGAATAGAAAACTACTCAATGGAATTAAATGACCTTAACAAAGGTATTTACATGCTCGAAATTGATGGTATGTTTGAAGAAAGGATATTGTCAAAAATAATAATTACTAAATAAGTTTAAAACGTATTGTTATGAAAAAGTATATCATATTATTTATAGGAATTGTTAGCCCTATTTTTGTTGTGGCTCAAAATTTTAGTAATTCAGAAAGGGCCATAATTAGTAGTAAAATTGATACATTATTGCAGAAATACATGCAGAAAAGTGCTTTGAGCGAAATGCCAGGATTGAAAAAGCGTAACGAGAAAATGTTTAAAGAATATAAAGGCTTGTTTTCAAATGATGCCAGAATATTTGATGACATGAATGCTGTTTTTGATCAACAAGCAGCAAAGGATTATCAAGCTGGTAAAACAAAAGAAATTCCATATAAATTGGAGACAAAATCCCGTATCGATTATTTTGATGGATTAGTTGATGAATTTGAATTAGGTTTTGTCATTAATAACAAAAAAATCAACATCAGTTATAATAATTTTGAGGAAGGAATTGTTAAGGTAGCTTTGGAGAGACAGATAGAAGGGACGAGTTATAAAGGTTACAAACTAATGAATAACGATACTTTACTACTTAGTATATTAGTTTCAAAGGATAAATCGGTTAAAATAAACAAAGTGGAGGCTATTGGAAGTCACATTAAGATTCTTAATGACGATGATTTTGATGGGGTAATCAATGAAAAGGATGATTGTCCTAAAGAATTTGGAAAAGTAGCTCTAGCTGGTTGTCCTGATAAGGACGATGATGGAATCGCGGATAAGAGCGATGCCTGTCCTGATTTAGCGGGACCTTCTTCAAACGATGGTTGTCCGGGATCAACATTTTCCTATCGATTTGTGTTTTCAGGTTCTGCCGGCTATCAGTTGAATAAAAATAAGATTACCATGAGCACGAATCCTGATGATTTAGGTTACAATCAAATAAATAAGTATAAATCATCTTTAGGTGAAATAATTAATCCTAAGTATCAACCTGGTTTTGCATTGAACGCGAATATTGCATATTATATTGGAAAGAATAGACAAAGCAGAAATAAAGGAATTTCCCTTGGAGTTTCAGTAATAAACTATAAAGCGGGTTATGATTTAAATGGGGCAGATTATTATTTTAAGTCAGCTGTATCAGACAATACTTATACAAGAAGGGTAAAGGTGGAAACTCTATCGGAAAATCTTTCTTTCACAATTCTTAACATTCCTGTTTTATTCAAATATAAAGGAAGGTTTGGTAAAGCTTGGGCTTGGGAGTTGAGTGCAGGAGCATCATATTTAAGTATTAGAACGAAATCTACATTTAATTATACAATTGATTATGAAGGAGTATTCAATAATAATGCGAACAATCCTTTATCAGCGTATAGTGAGACTGACCCTTTAAGCAATCATGGCGATTTAAATTTATTGGATGAGGTAGTAAATGGCAAGTTGTTTGGTTCAAATCCTAAAGATGTTAATGATTTATTAAATTCAAAAGGATATGATTTTGAATACCAAAAATCACTTTCAGGTAGTAATATTGCTAAAGCTAGAACAGGTTTAGCCTTCAATGCAGGAGCTGATTTGTTTTATCATGTCACTGCTAAAATTGCTGTAAAGTTAGGATTTGCTTACATGGTGGCTCCGAGCTTGAAAAACAAGTCTTCAGATTACAAGATGGTTAACTCAACTAAGGATGATTACCAATCTTTTTATGACAGTAAAGCAAAATCAACTTTTAATTCGTATGGGGCTAATTTAGGAATCATAATAGGTATATAGTTTATAATAATTTGTAGGTTTAGTTCGTAATTCAAAATAAAAAATAAAATGAATAAAAAAGTAATTTTAAGCGTTGTGATAGTTTTAGCAGTAGCTTCAATATTTTTAATTTTTAAGTTTGTTCACAAGGAATGTGTCCAACCTGAAATTGTAATTGATATTGAAAAACCTGCGCAAGGACAAATGATAAAGTTTAAATGCGGAAATGCGGAGGAGAGTGATAATATTACTTGGGATTTTGGAGATACAACAAATTCTAAAGGTGTGGAGGTGAATCACAAATTCAAATTAGCCGGTACTTACACAATTAAAGTGACAAGAGATGAGAATTGTGTTAGTACAAAAGAAATAGTCGTTTTACCAAAACGAAAAGTTCAATGGGTGACACCTCAAATAAATTTTCCTGCTGAGATTCACATTAACGAACCAATAACATTCACTGACATGACAAATGATGCTACTAGTTGGAACTGGAAAATTCCTGAGACACAGGAAGTTGGAGTTGACAAGTCATTCAATACAAAGTTTACAAAATCGGGAAGATATAATATCACGCTGATCGTAAAAGGAAATAGTATTAAAGGAGATACTGCTTTTGCAATAGATGTTTTAGATGGTGTTGCATCAAAAAATTCGAAAGTAAATTCAACGCCAGTAATTGAATCGCCAAAAATAGCCCCTACACCAAAACAAGAAATGAAAGTTGAAACAAAACCTGTTGTCGCTTCAAAACCAGAGCCTAAGCCAAAGCCAGAACCTGTTGTAAAAACGGAGCCAAGTCCAAAACCAAAACCAGAACCAACTGTAAAGCCCGAACCAACTCCTAAACCTGAGGTAAAATCAAAGTTGGCACCAGCTGTACCTCCCTATATCTCAGATGCAGATTTCAAAACTTCCTTTGTTTCAATTGCAAATGCCCTTGCCAACGAAGATGATAATGCTAGTAATGAATGGCGCGACAAAATAGTTCCATCCACTGGGGATAAAGGTACCATGAAGGTCATTATTAAATCTGGAAGTCAAGTGTTAGAAAGATCTTTGGAAAGTTTCAAAAAATCCCAATTGATATCTAGCGAACCATACAAAGTAGAGCAAGTGAGTGAGGTCAAAAGGGCTGTTAAGAATGGTCCAATTACTGAGATAACTATTATTGTATCTTCAAAATAGTATTTATAAAAATTAAAATAAATAAAGATGAATGCAATAAGATTTCTTTTTTTTATTAGCCTGTTTTTCTTACCAAAAGGGTACGCAAATAATGGGGATGATGCAAGACCTTTCAATTATCTCACCATGTATTTTGTTGACAATAGTGATGGCAGTAATGCGAACGCCTTGAACAATGAGATGGTGGAACAGTTAAAAGAAAATTTAAAGAAATTGAGCAATCGTCCAGATAATTATTTTTATTTTTATGGATGTAATGGACAAGAGCAATTAACTTCTGACAATTTATCCAGTTTTGCTGATGCACCTAAACTAAAAAAGTACCTCAAGAGTCCTTCTAAAGAATCAGAATACTCGTTTGACAAGAAGGCAATAAGGGATCATTTTACGGAATATCCTGTCAAAATTAAACAGAATGTTGAAATTAACATATATCTGTCAGCGTATGCTGCCAAGAGGATTACTAAGGAGATTGAAACATTGCCTTCTCCGGTATTTTTCCCAAACGAATTGCCAATCTATTTAAATATTCCCAATTTAAAGGAAGTCAATGTAAAGATTTTTATCTTCATTAATCAAGAGGTTAGAGATGAAATTGGGGAAGAAAAATTGAATAAATATTTCAATTTTTGCAATGGAAGTTTAAATCTTGAAAAAGTGCAAACACAAATCAAATACTTGTAAATAATAAAACAAAATATAAATTTATGAATTTAAAAAATCTAAAAAAAGCAACTTTAATATTTGGCTTACTTATCTTAACAACCGTGGCTTTCTCTCAAGGTATTGAGGGGGGGGATTTAGTTAAAAGTAAATCAGTGTTATTGAAAAAACCGATGGCTTATGATAATCCTAATGGAAAGAAAATTGAAGGGCCAGACGCAAAAAGATCGGAGAAAGATAGAGAAGCGAATTGGAGGGTGTTTTCTGATAGGGACAATAATCCAACCTACTTCGACAGGAATTGTACGAAAAAGAATGTGACTTTACATTTTATGGAGTGTTTTGTTGTTGCACAAGAAACGGAAGATGCGGTTAGAATTGTTAGATTCGACCCAGTGAATCAACCATTTATTGATAAACCGGGTTCTAAAAAAGGAGAACTTGTCTTTAAGCCGAGTGCTGAGGATGTTGGTTGGATCAAAAAGAAATATTTATTACTATGGGATAGGGCATTAGTTAATGATTCTACAAAATACACTAAGAAGGCTATTTCTGTAAAAAAACTTGATAACAGCAGTGGTAATGGGTTGCAAAGTATTATCAAAAAAGGAATTCTTGATTTATACACTTATCCTGAAGCGGACAAGTCAAAATATTCGGCAGGAAAAGATATCACATTGTTTCAATATCTTTTCATATTAAAAGAAGATCCAGAGAGTAAAATGCTACTTGTAGCTAAAGCAAACAGAATAACCCCTTCTGGCTCTAGCGATGAAATGTTGGGTTGGGCTAAAAAAAGTGAACTTCAAGTTTGGGATAATGCGGTATGTTTAAGGATTAACTTTGATGAGGAAGCTATTCAAGAAAGAAAAGAAAAGAACATAAAAGTGCAGTTTTTTAAAGATATTAATGGAGCAAAAACATTCAGAGATGGAAAAGTTGCTCCTGCCTTGCCGTTTGTATATGATGACCCCAACAAGGATGGAGAGAATAGGGATGATAATCCATATTTTTATGGATTCCCTATTATTGATAAAGACTTGAAAGAGCCAAACATCTACAAAACAGGATATGTTACTCAAACTGTAAATAGTCAAGGAAAAGATATATTTTCTGCGAGTAGACAAGCAAAAATTAACGAGACCTTCGAGGGTATTAAGAAAAATTTTACAAAGGTTAATATTCTCTTCGTAATAGACGGAAGTCAGAGACAATTCATGAAAACAGTATCACAAGCCATACGTGATATTGCCTTACTTGATGGTTCTTCAAATACCACCAAAAATGAATATAAGATAGGAGGGATAATTTACAATGATGCAAAATGCGAAGAAGATGCATTTAAGACCATCGCCCTAATGAAAGATAAAGATAGCTTTACTGAAAAATTAGGTGATGAAGCTAGTAGGATTTCGCCTTGCATTGTGAACAGAGATTTGAATGGAGCTCCTATTTATAGTGCTATAACTAAGGCTTGTAATATGTTTGATAGTAAGGATCAGACAAATATTATAATTGTGGTTGGAACTACTTCTGACCCAATCAAAACGGGAAAGGCGGAGGCTTTAAAATCGTTGATTGAAAAACAGGTTAAAATAAGTTTCTTTCAAACTGTAAGTAAAGATGGAGCATTGTATGACTCTTATGTCAAAGATTGTCAAGGTTTTTTGATACAAAATGCTCAAGCATTTGATAAGAAATATTTTTCTGAAGATTTAAAAAGTGGAAAAAGGAAACCTGCTACTATTAAAAGTTCGGACACAGACAATTTTGCGTTTTTAGATAACTCTGGAGTTCCAGGAAACTTTCAATGGGTTGATGCTGGAGGGCAAATAAAGCCAAGCGATGTAAGTAAAAAAATTCAAAAACTGATTCGTGAAAACGAAAACAGAATGAATCAAATAATTGAGCGTTATGATGGAAATACAACAGGAGCTGCAAAAGGAGTGAAAGAAGGGGCCGATGATGAAGAAGAAACTAAGCAGTTGATGGCTTTGTTTATTGATAAGGGGTTTAAAGCAGAGGATATTGATCAATTGGCAAATGTTCAGAATTTTCAATTATTCATTGAAGGGTATGCTTCTGTTTCCAACAAGAATCTAGCTCAACCGGTGTTGACAAGAACCTTATTTATAAGTAGAACAGAATATCAAGATTTGGTTGATATTTTTGCAAATCTCAATGATAGTTATACTTCTTCAAATCAAAGGACTGGTGCAGTAAATACTTACAAAGAAATTATCAAGAAATACAAAGGTAGTTCTGGTAAAGATGATCTTTTAGATTTTAATTTGAATGATTTCATGAAATTGGTGACTGGATTATCTGGTATTTCCACAAATCCTTTATTCAGGAGAAGTTTGGAAGATATTCAAAATGAAAAAAAGACAAGTGCAGAGGAATTGGCAAAACTTAAAAATTCATTTGCTTTGATTAATAGTCGACTTAAAAAGGTAAAGAATAATAAGAATCTGAGACTTGAACAAGGAGACGAATCATACTATTGGATTCCGGAGAGCGTATTTCATATTGATTTTTAGAAATAATTATGTCAGAAAATAATTCCATTATTGAAATCAATAACCTATCCTGTAGCTATTCTAAGAATATTGCTGATAGGGTGTTGTACATCGAAAATCTTAAACTTGAAAAAGGGAAAATAATTTTCCTTTTAGGTGCTTCAGGCTCAGGTAAAAGTACATTGCTGGAAACTCTGGGGCTAATGAATGACACCATTGCCGAAGGTAAGGTGGAATTAGTTCAGGAAGGAGACGTTCGTCATGATTTCTCGAATTTGTGGAAGAATGAAAATGAGCACGAAATAACAAGAATCAGAAAGGATTTCTTGAGTTTTATTTTCCAGAACACTAATTTGATGGAAAGTTTTACGGCTTATGAAAACATCTGCCTTTCGCAAATGATAAAAAATAACACCGACCAATCTACAACAATCGGTGGGGCGGTTGAATTAATGAAACAAGTAGGCTTGCCAGCTAATGAGGTGGATTTGGAAAAGTTATCAGTTAATCTTTCTGGAGGGCAAAGACAAAGAGTTTCATTTGTACGTGCACTTAATACAGATTTTAAGATTCTCTTTTGCGATGAACCAACCGGTAATCTTGACGAAAGAAATGCACATGAGTTAATTAATATTATTAAACAAAATCTTACAGACGACAAGACAGCAATTTTAGTGTCTCACGATATTAATTTGGCTTTGAAATACGCTGATCAAATAATTGTTATTTCAAAAAACACAGAAAAAAAATGTGGTGAGATTTTACCAGAAAACACTTTCAATAGGGCTCAATGGGAATCCCTTGGAAGTGAGTTGCTAGCAAATTTCAGAAACAAACTTCTTTCTTTTTTCGCTTCTGACGCAAAACAAAGTACAACCGAAAATATAGAACTTAAAAGTGTTAAGCCCACTACTTACAAGAAGCTATTTTTAGAAAAGGAAGGGAAAGTACTCTATGGGAAATCCAAGGTTAACTTGACGATTTTAATTACAATTGTCTCGCTAACGCTTCTCTCGATAGGCTTTGCTAATGGAACATTGAAATACCTTAATGATAAATTGAACGATCCATTCGTTAATTGGTTAACAGTTGGGATTCCGTGGTCAAAAAGTAACGCTTCTTTGGTTTCGGAAATGATTGACAAGTTAAATGGCGAAGAGGTGAAAAATCAATATATGATTGACACTGTGACTGCTTATAAGGAAAATATGTTACCCTTTTATGATCCGAAATCGAAAGATTTTGAATACATTAAGGGGCGTCTAATATCTTCTGATGACCCTATTATCAAGGACTTATTAGGGAAAGAGAATAAAATTAGTGGAGATGCTAATTTTAAAAATGATAAGGATCTTGGAATTATTGTTACAGAGTCAATGCTAAGGAGATTAAATTATGATTTGGATACTAAAGTAATTTACATGGACAATAGCGATATTGATACCACCCAAGGTACTAATATTAAATTTAAGGTTCCAATACCTGTTAAAGCTGTAATAAAGG
>Ga0194047_10000399_pt1 | contig 29604 bp, 25 predicted proteins | sample JunL225m_MetaG_2_FD_160070 | JGI IMG/M metagenome (GOLD analysis project Ga0194047, IMG submission 160070) | Anoxic zone freshwater microbial communities from boreal shield lake in IISD Experimental Lakes Area, Ontario, Canada - Jun2016-L221-5m | ecosystem: Environmental > Aquatic > Freshwater... | reverse complement strand
AGAGGTGGCAAAGTTAGGTTGGCAGCCTGTATTAATGCTAGTAGTCGAAACGGTTTTTATTGCTGTTATTGGATTTGTATTTATCTATGTGCAGTTTTAGTGTTTCATATTAGACAGCGTTCTTCAATTAATGCAGCCTATGCCATGGAGGGTGAGGGCACCATGGAATCGATTGAGGTGCAATCCCTGCCGAATTAATCGTTTTTACGCCACAGCACAAGATATGCCTTTAGCAATTCAAAAGGATTAAAAGCTGCGCGCCCTCGAGGAGCTTGAATTCCCTGTTTTAGGGTGCCTAGTAGGTGCACTTGCGATTCCTTCTTACCCTTGCTTGATATGCCTCATTTTTATAACAAATTGTGGTTAGAATGATAACGCCCACAATCCATTAGCCCTATGGGGAATTAGAAATTTTAAGCAAGCTTTTATCCTTCTTTCTATTTTGTTCAATTTTGCTTCTAGTGTGGTTTGGACTCACGGAGTGGACGGGCACCATTTCGATCGCAAGATTTCCATCGCCTACAGAAACATGGAATTCTTTCAAAATTATTGCGTTGCAGGGTTATGGTAATGGCAAGTTGTATCAGCATATTTTACAAAGCATCATTCTCGTTACCGCAGGATTTTTAGTTTCTTCTTCTTTGGGAATCTTGCTTGGCATTCTGATGGGTGCCAATAAGAAAATCGAAGCATTTGTTAATCCAATATTTTTAACCTTGAGACCAATACCGCCATTAGCCTGGATTCCCTTGGCAATTGTTTGGTTGGGCTTGGGAAATTCTGCAAAGATCATGGTCATTTTTGTTGCTGCATTTGTACCAGCAGTGATCAATAGCTATACGGGTGTCAGATCAATTGAAGTTCCGCAGCGAGAAGCTGCTGCCATGTTAGGGATTAGTCGCTTTACTTACTATCGTGAAGTATTAATACCAGGGGCACTACCGCTCATTTTTACTGGCTTGCGCCTCTCGCTTCAAGCCTCATGGACTACATTAGTCGCTGCTGAATTGGTGGGTGCAACTTTAGGTTTGGGGTCCATTTTAAATCAGGCTGCACAAGATATTAATCCAGCAATGATTTTGGTCGGCATGATCAGTGTTGCTATTTCAGGTTGGTTAATGACGCAGATACTGGCTAAAGCTGAGCGCCACGCAATGCCTTGGAGAGCTTGATGGTCCATCAAGAACGCTTAAATCAAGGTCAGTTTATATTGTGGACCGGTTTAGGTATCACTAGCTTTGTTGGCTTTTGGTACCTCTTTGTACTACTTGGTGTGGTACCCAAACAATTTTTACCACCTCCACATGAAGTACTAATCAAATTCATTCAACTACTCAAGGAACCATTTTCTGGTTACACCTTATTAGTGCATATTGCCTCGAGCTTTCAGCGCTTCTTATATGGCTTTCTATTGGCAGTAGTTATTGGCGTACCGCTAGGCTTATTAATGGCGCTATCTAAATACGCGAATCAGCTATTTACACCATTTTTTGAAAGTATTCGCTTTGTTGCGCCAATTGCCTGGGTGCCATTTGCTGCGCTCTGGTTCGGTACTGGCATTGGCGGCCCAATACTGGTGATCTTTATGGGCGCATTCCCCCCGGTCCTCATAAATACCTATCGGGGTGCGATTCATGTTGATCAAAAGTATCTTGAAGCTGCCAAAATGCTTGGTGCAGGTAAGTTACGTTTAATGACGGAGGTATTATTTCCCGCATCTATTCCATCAATCATTGCTGGATTAAGAATTTCTGCTGGCTTAGGCTGGCAATCTTTAGTGGGGGCTGAATTGATTGTTGCTTCTAGCGGTGTTGGTTACATGATGGTTAAGGGTCAGGCTAGTATTCAGACAGATATTGTGATGAGTGGCATGATTGCCATTGGTCTAGTTGGTCTATTGATTGATGTCCTTTTAAGGCAGGCTGAAAAGTTCGCTGTTCACTATAAAGAAGCGTGATTGATGGCCGATATTATTTTTGATTCTGTAGAGCGTAGCTTTAAGCAGGGCAATAAAGAATTTTTAGCCGTGGGTGGCATTAACTTAACTGTAAAAGATAAAGAATTTGTTGCCATGGTTGGGCCATCTGGTTGTGGTAAGACGACTTGCTTGCGAATGGTGGCTGGTCTAGAGATGCCCACTAAAGGACATGTGATGGTTGGTGGCAAGGAAGTAAAGGGCCCTGGTCCAGATCGTGCGGTAGTGTTTCAGCAATTTGCCTTATTTCCCTGGAAAACCGTTCAGGAAAATATTGTATTTGGTCTTAAATCCATGAATATGAGCCCTGCAGAGCAGCAAGAAAAGACGGCCCGTTTAGTTTCTCTCATGGGTCTAGAGGGATATGAGCAGGCTTACCCCCATCAGTTATCGGGGGGTATGCAACAGCGGGTAGCCATTGCGCGCGCCTATGTATTAGAGCCTAAAGTGCTTTTGATGGATGAACCATTTGGTGCATTAGATGCGCAAACCCGCGTAGTGATGCAGGAAGAGCTGGTACGACTTGCTCGTAAAAACCCTAAAACTGTTTTATTTATTACCCATGCAGTGGAAGAGGCAGTTTATCTTGCCGATCGAGTAGTGGTAATGTCTAGAAGACCCGGCTTGATCCGGGAGGTGATTGAAATTAAGCCAACTCGTGAAAAAGAGGGTTGGGATACGCATTCTCGTATTGAGGATGTGATGGATTTAAGTTCATTTGTGCAGTTGCGTAGTCAGATTTGGAAGTTGTTACGGGAGCAAAACCTGGGCGTCGATCATTAATTCACTTTGTAATATATGAAGGAGATAAAAATGCAGTTTAAAAAATCATTAATTAGTATTGTGGGAGCAACAGTGATTGCTGCTGTAAGTATTACGAATGTTTATGCGCAAGCAAAACCCGCATTAACTGAGATTAAAGTTAGTTACCAGCCAGCCTTGTATTGGGCGCTACCTTTTTTCGTTGCGACAGAAAAAAACTGGTGGGGTGAATTAGGCTTAAAGCCTGAATTCAGTACCTTCCCCGCTGGCGTTCCGCAAATCGCTGCATCCGCATCTAAGTCTTGGGATGTGGGCGGAACTGGATCTGTACCAGCAGTACTCGGTTATGTTCGCTTTGGCATTAAAACCATCGGCCTAACAAATGATGAGTCTGCAGCCAATGCTTTAATGGCAACTCCTAAGGCTGCCGAAGCGTTTGTTGCAAATCCGCAATCCTTAAAAGGGCAGACAATCGTCCTTACAGGAAATTCTACTGGTGACTATGCTGTCCAAGCTTGTCTTAAAAAATACGGCCTATCTAAAACCGATGTGGTGATGAAAAATATGGGTCAAGGTGAAATCATTTCTGCCATGTCATCAGGCAATGCAGATTTTGGCGGTCTATGGGCGCCCAATATTTATACATTAGAAGAAAAAGCTGGCGCTAAGGTCATTTGTAGCGGTAAGGATGGCGGTGCATTTGTTCCTGGGGCTTTAATCGTACGTGGTGATTATGCAAAAGAGAATCCACAAAATGTAGCTAAGTTCTTGGCTATATATTTACGTGCCTGGAAGTGGATGAATGCCAATAAGCCACAGGCGATTGCGATGATGAAAAAGTTCTATGAGCAAGGTGGCGTATCTATTTCTGAAGCTTCTATGAAAAAAGAGTTTGACACTCGTCCTACCTTTGATTTAGCTGCAGAGTTAAAGATAATGGATAACTCTAAGGGTCCTTCACAAGTTGACGGTTGGTTCAATGCGATTGCTGGCTTCATGCAATCTACTGGTGCAATTCAAACAGTTCCACCAGCAAATGAATACATTACCGATGAATTTATGAAGATGGTCAATGCCGATAAAAAGCTTCGTGAATTTGCTAATAATCCTAAGTAGTTAATTAATAAATCTGAGAATGGGGGCGACCTTATTCTCAGATAAAGCTTTAAGCGCTTACAAAATTTAAGGTTAGAAATATGGCTATCGATTATTTAAAAAAAGCTGCTAAAACACCAGATACAGAAACGTCTACTGCACAGCAGGTAGTAACCGAAATGCTCACCAATATTGAAAAGAATGGGGAGTCAGCGGTTAAGGAATATGCCCTAAAGCTAGATAAATGGTCTGGCGATATTGTGATGACAGAGCAATCAATCAATGCCATCTTGGCCGATGTCCCAGTTGAGGTAAAGCGGGATATTGATTTCGCGGTCAAGCAAGTTTATGACTTTGCCATCGCTCAAAAAAATAGTATTCAAGATTTTTCTACTGTTTTGCATTCTGGAGTAATCGCCGGCCAAAAGGTGTTGCCAGTCAATGTAGTGGGTTGTTATGCGCCTTCTGGACGTTATGCCCATATAGCCTCTGCCTACATGACAGTGGCCACTGCCAAAGCAGCGGGCGTTAAAAATATCATTGCTTGTTCTAGCCCATTTCGGGGTGGCGGAATTCATCCCTATGTGCTCTACGCTTTTAAGGCTGCCGGCGCAGATGTCGTCATGACCTTAGGTGGCGTTCAGGCAATTGCTTCAATGGCTTATGGTTTATTTACTGGGAAACCTGCTGATGTAGTAGTGGGTCCAGGAAATAAGTTTGTGGCTGAAGCTAAGCGATCCTTATTTGGAAAAGTGGGCATCGACGTATTTGCTGGGCCATCCGAAATTGCCGTGATTGCAGATGAAACTGCTGATCCTAAAATTGTGGCAAGCGATCTTGTTGGTCAGGCCGAGCATGGTCATGAATCTCCTGCGTGGTTATTTACCACTTCAGAAAAATTGGCTAAAGAGGTGATGGCGTTAGTGCCCAAGATGATTGATCTTCTCCCTCCCACCGCAAAAGATGCGGCTGCTTGTGCATGGCGAGATTATGGTGAGGTGATTGTATGTAGCACTCGCGAGGAAGTTGCGCAGGTTTCTGATCAATATGCGAGTGAGCATCTTGAAGTGCATGCAAAAGATTTAGATTGGTGGTTAAGTACTCTTACTTGTTATGGGTCTTTATTTTTGGGTGAAGAAACCACGGTTGCATTTGGAGATAAAACCAGTGGACCTAACCATGTTCTGCCAACTAAAGGCGCAGCTAGATATTCGGGTGGCTTGTCAGTTCATAAGTTTATGAAAACACTGACTTGGCAGAAGATGACGCGTGAGGGCAGTAAGGAGATGGCTTTAGTAACTGCTAGGATCAGCCGTCTTGAAGGTATGGAAGCACATGCTCGAACAGCGGATGATCGCTTGGAGAAGTATTTCCCCAATGAAAAATTTGATTTGGGAAGCCCTGTAGAAATATGAGTCCAATTATTCATCAACTCTTTAATTTGCAAGGTAAAACTGCGCTGATTACTGGCGGTAGTAGTGGCTTAGGTGAGGAGATTGCCCTAGCACTGGGTTTAGCGGGAGCAGAAGTGGCGGTGGCTGCTCGTAGAGAAGGCCCCTTGGAAGACGCTGTTGGAAGATTGAGTTCTCAGGGGATTAAAGCCTCGTCTTTCGCAGCTGATTTGAGTGAGTTAGAGCAAGCTCAAGACTTATCAAAGCGAGCATTAAGTCAGTTAGGCAAAGTCGATATCCTAGTTAATGCTGCGGGTATGAATTTGCGAGAGCCGTTTGGCGAGGTATCTCCACAAAGCTGGCAAGAACAATTGAATGTGCAATTAGCGGCCCCCTTTTTTATGACGCAAGCATTAGCTCCACAAATGAAAGAGCGTACCTGGGGACGTGTGATCAACATTGCCTCATTACAAAGTTATCGAGCATTTGCCAATAGCGCACCCTATGGCGCAGCCAAAGGCGGGATCGTACAGTTAACCCATGCCATCGCGCAAGAATGGTCCAAGTTTGGCATCACCTGTAATGCGATAGGCCCTGGATATTTTCCGACCGCACTGACGGCACCAGTGTTTAGTAACCCTGCGCTTGTCAAAATGCACGCAGAAAGAACGGCTATTGGGCGTAATGGTCAGATGAACGATATTCATGGATTAGCGATCTTTTTGGCTAGTGATGCGTCTACTTACATCACTGGTCAAACCATCATGCTCGATGGCGGCTATACCGCACTTTAAGGATCGTGAATATGAAAGCCTTGGTTTATACACAACCCAATGAAATGCAAGTCCTTGATCGACCTTATCCTCCATTAGAGTTAAATGAAGTAGTGCTGAAGATTGAGTCGGTGGGTATTTGCGGTAGTGACATGCATGCTTTTCATGGTCATGACCCCAGAAGAAAACCAGGCTTAGTTCTTGGGCATGAGTTTGCTGGCACTGTAGCCGATACCAGCTCCTCACTTTTTACCAAGGGACAGCGTGTTACGGGCAACCCCCTCATTACTTGTGGACATTGTGAGTATTGCTTGCAGGGTAGAAATAATCTATGTGCCAATCGCACCATGGTGGGCATGACAAGACCAGGAGCCTTTGCGCAATATATGAGTATTCCCGCAAGCTCACTGATCGCAATACCAGAAGGTCTCAGTCTTGATGCTGCCGCTTTAACTGAACCTGCAGCTACCGCAGTTCACGCAATTAACTTATCGATGCGCGCCCTGCAAAGGCCCATTCAGGAATGTCATGTCTTGATATTAGGGGGAGGAGCAATTGGCATGTTATCGGCGCTACTCTTAAAGCATTATGGTGTTGATGATTTAACGGTTGCCGAAGTCAATCCTTTGCGTAGAAAAGCAATTGAAACGCATGTTGGCTGCAAAACCATCAACCCTATCGATGAAAAAATTGCTGAGAATACCGCCGAATTCGTCATGGATTGTGTTGGCGCTGCAGTTACCCGCAAATGCGCATTGGCTGCCGTCAAACCTGGCGGTGTCATCATGCATGTAGGCCTCCAAGACTGGGCTAGTGAAATAGATATGCGCAAATTAACACTTGCGGAAATTACGCTATTAGGAACCTACACCTATTCAACAGTCGATTTACAGGCTACTGTCAATTTACTGTCACATAGCGCTTTTGGTAACTTAGCTTGGGTTGAGAAGCGATCCTTAGATGAGGGTCCTCAAGCCTTTAATGACCTACATGCTGGAAAAACTGCTGCCGCCAAAGTTCTCTTGAAGCCGTTTTAAAGGAAAAAATGGTCAATTAGTGAGCTTTTCAAAGGAAATTAGGGGGAAGCAATGCATCAGCCCTCAGCCCAGAGATATTGGCCTATTCGAGGGGGTCTAAAAAGCGATTTTGTCGATTTCCCCTATAATCACCAAATCATTAAAAATGCTATTTTCAGTTAATTTCAACCAAGCTAAACACAACGACAAGATGATGAATTTAAAGAGAAAATTTCTAGGAATAGTGGTGTTGGGATTGATGCTAATCCAGGCCCATACTCATGCCGCTGAATTAAATGACATTACTACCATCCAAAAGAGTGGTGTACTCAGAGTGGGTGTCATTAAAAACGATCTACCTGGTTTTATGTGGAAGGTGGTTAAAGATGAAACTGTTACTAACCCAGATGGCACTACAAAAACTATTCAGCGTGAAGAATTTCAAGGTCCAGAGATTGATCTGGTCAATAACATCGCAAGCAAGATAGGAATTAGCGCTTCCATCAATAATGAGGCCAAGAACCAACAAGAACTCATTGAGATGCTTGCAAAAGGCAAAATTGATGTTGCGGTTAGCAAAATTCAGCAAACCTACCCGCGCTGGATAAATATCCGATTTTCAAGACCTTATATCAAAATCCCTTATGCAGCGATCTACAACCGCTTGGATCTTGAGGCTTCCGCTGATCATGCAAAAAAATTATCTGAAGAGTTTTTGATCTTTAAAGGAAAAATTGGCGTTATTAAAGGTACAGCATACGAGCCTGCAGCAAAAATCCACTTCAAGAATGCTGAGGTATTAGCTTATGACGATTGGAAATCTGCTGTTGCCGCTCTTAAGTCTGGCAAGGTTTCCATGCTGTATAGAGATGAGTTTGAGATTAAGCGCTTACTCAAAGGTGAGCCAGAATTGAATATTAAATATGGAGTGGCATCGATTAAAGACCGCACATCTAATATTTCCGTTGCAATATGTGATAGCTGTGCCAAGTTACAGCAGTTTGTAAATTACTATTTGGACACTGAGAAAAATGATTTTTCGATTGTGAACTCTTTAAAGTTAGCGGATGTTAAAAAATGAACACAACAAAAAGAAAATATACGGTAAAAGATTTTGTAACCACAATCAATAAACCGCTTTTTACACTTGGCTTTGTGGTGCTTGCTATTGTGATTGGCTTTAGCGGTTCACCTGCGGTTGAATACCTAAGGCCAGTAGGAGATCTCTACTTAGCTTTACTGCAAATGCTCGTATTGCCATTCCTAATTACTACCATTCCGCTGGCAATTCGTTCAGCGATGACTGCTGGAAATGTCCGAGACGTAGTGCTCAAGCTCATTATTTGGACTGTTGTTGCCGCTGTGGTTTGCTCAGCTATTTCTCTCGTGGTTGGAACTCAGCTATTTAATTTCATTAAATTAGACCAGGCGGAGCTCACCCGCATTGGTGATTTCTTGGGCGTATCTAATGTCGATAAGGCTGATATTGTGGTCTTCATTGACGGTTTTAAAGAAGTAGTCAATCAAGGACCATCTGGACTTCTCAGCCTCATTCCGCAGAATGTATTTCAAGACTTAGCGGCAAATGATAGCAATAAGATACTAGTGTTTTTTGCTATATTTGGAATTGCCTTAGTGATGTCTGAGCGTGAAAATGAGCACTCTTTATTTGGATCCATTCGTCACGTGCAGAGGGTGTGCTTGGTGATATTTGAATGGTTCAATATCATTATGCCAATTGGCATTATTGCCCTGATTGCGCCGCAAGTAGCAAAACTATCTCCCCAGATTTATGTGATGCTTTCATTGTTTGTGATCGCTTACATGATTGCTACGCTACTTGTAGTTGCTTTCTCCATATTTGGTATTAGCTACTCCTTAAAGAAATCTCTCAAAGAGTCTTTGCAAGCAATGTCGGCAACTTTGACCATGGGTGCCGTGTCTAGAAATGCATTGATTGCCATTCCTTCAACCGTAGATGGTTTGGTAGTTCAATTAAAAGCTAAAAAGAGTACCGTTGACCTCTTCATCCCGCTTGGATACACCACCTTTCGTTTTGGTTTAATGGTCTATTTCATTGTTGCGACACTCTTTTTTGCATCCTTACTCAATGTGAGCTTCAATCTTTGGGAGCTTGTTTCCATTTGCCTATTTTGTATATTGGCTTCTATTTCTTCTTTGGGCTTAAATGGTGTCGCGGTGTTACCTACCTTCGCCATCGTTCTAAAGGCTTTTGGTTTACCTTATGAATTGGCTTTGCCATTATTGGCAATCATTGACCCAATATCTCAAATGATTCGTCCCATCATGAATATTTCAGTCAATTGCGCGATTGCTGTCCTTGCGGGTGGGCCTGAAGATGAGGTCCTGGTTTCAGATCAATCTGATGTGAAGTTTGTAAATTCATAAGACTACACGGCATAGATAAGGGTTAGTTGAAATAAATAATGCGTATGAAAAACCCTTTTCCTAAGTTTGCGATTGATATTCCCAATATCAAACTGCGCCTTTCTATCAGCGCGCTATTTGTCATCTTAATCGCGCCGATTTTCATCGCTTTTGTTACTTACTCGTATCAAACCAATAAGCAAAGCTATGAGAAAAACGCCTATGAATCGATTGAAAGGAATAATCAAGAAGATATCCGCAGGATATTTGATTTTTTAGGTCAACTAACGAGTTCCGCTTACATCACTACTAGTCTGATTGAATCAGATCCTAGTTTTATTGCGAAAGGTAAAATCTTTCCGCATTTCATAACTAATCTCGATAATAATAAAGACGTAGTCAGCTACTTTTATGCCAATCAAGATGGTTCTTTTTATCAGACCCAGCGGACGAGTGAAGCTGTTCCATTAGGGGGAAGAGTCCCTCCTAAGCAAGCAAAATATGCAGAAGTATCGATTGATCGAAAGACCAATCAAGGTGCGGATACGGTATATACCTTTTACGATGAAAAGCTAAGTCCCATAGAGAATTTTAACAAGCCAGATACCTACGACCCCAGAAAACGCCCGTTTTATTTGGAGGCCTTCAAAGCGGCTGAAGCCGATAGTACTAACCCAGTATCGATCGATGACCCATTTTTTGCCTATCGTAGTAAACAAGCAGTAATTGGTATTAATAGGGTATTTTTTCAGAACAATAAACCCGCTGGAACAATTAGTGCTCAAGGTCGGATTGTCACCTTATCAGACTTTCTAGCTAAAAATGCAGTGAGTCCTAATAGCGTTACTGTTATTTTTGACAAGAATAATAAAGTGATTTTGAATTCTGTTTTTCAAGATACATTTACTGTTGTAGACCAGGTCTATAAGTTAAAAAATATTAGTGAAATATCCAATCAGGCTGTTAGTACCGCATTTCGTACCTGGGAAGAGTCCAAGAAAGCCTCAAATCAATTTCAGTTCTATGCTGACAACATAAAGTATTTTGCAGTAATTTCTAGCTTTCCCACTACATCAAATAAAACGTGGTACGCGATAACCGTTTCACCCGTTTCAGATTTTCTTGCCCCACTGGAAAATAGTAATAAAAATCTGATGCTTTTCGGGGGGATTATTTTCCTTGGGATCGTTCTTTTGTCGTCCTATTTTTCAAAGATCATTTCCAAGCCATTAGAAATGATTTCTCAAGAAATTAAAGATATTCTTGAATTTAAGATTGAGGATCGCAAGCCAATCACCAGTTACATCTCTGAAATTCTGATGCTTTCTAGTGCCGTTCAAAAACTCAGATCAACCATCCTAGCTTTCACTGCCTATGTTCCGCGTGATTTGGTAATGGAGCTACTGTCTTCAGGTAAGCAAATTGAAATTGGGGGTAGAAGCCGTTATCTCACCATGTTCTTCTCGGATCTAAAGGATTTTTCAACCCTTGCTGAAAACACTCCTTCAAGAGAGCTATTGGAGCGGGTCTCTTCTTATCTGAAATTGCTAACCTATGCGATCAAGGAAGAAGATGGAACAGTCGATAAATTTATTGGCGATTCAGTTATGGCATTTTGGGGAGCACCAGTGCTCAATCAATTCCATGCTTATCATGCTTGCGTAGCGGCAATGAAGTCTAAACGTCGGATGGCTATCTTCAATGCTGAATTAGAAGCTAAATCTATTCCTCCTCTATTTGTTCGAATGGGTCTGCATTCGGATGCTGTCCTTTGTGGAAATATTGGCTCAATGGAGCGTTTGAGCTACACAGTGATGGGCGATGGCGTGAACATTGCGTCAAGACTTGAGGGTGTTAATAAAGACTATCAAACGCAAATATGCGTCAGTCATGGTCTTTTTAAAGAGGCTGGTGAGCGTCTCTGGGTTAGGCCAATTGATAAGATCGCTGTAAAAGGCAGACAAAACGAATTCCTGATTTATGAATTGATGGGTATTCGCAATGGAGATCCAGAAGTAGAGCCGACTGAAGTAGAGAAGCAGTTATGCATCTTAACTAAGGATGCTTATGCTTTATATGCTTTAGGTAAATATGCAGAGGCAGAGCTTGCGTACATGGCAATAGCAACAGAGTTTAACGATGGCCTATCCAAAGTGATGGCTTCTAAATGTCGAGAAAAGTTACGTGCATAAATTTTTGACCTCATCCTTCATTGCATCCTGCTGCATCCTGGGGGCACTTGTTTTTGGCCACTCAGTCAATGCTGCATATCCTGATAAGCCCATCACAATAGTCGTTCCTTATTCTGCTGGTGGTCCTGTAGACGCTGTGGCTAGGACAATTGCCGGGCCAATGTCAAAATATTTAGGCCAACCAGTGGTGATTGAAAACGTCTTGGGTGCTAGTGGAACAGTAGCGACCAGAAAGGTAGCTCAATCTAAGCCAGATGGATACACCTTATTTTTGCAGCATTTAGCAATGGCATCCACGCCAGCATTCTACGACAAACTAGGCTACGATCCACTGACTGATTTTGAGTATGTAGGTCAAATTGTTGACGTGCCGATGGTTCTTTTGGGAAGAAAAGATTTACCTCCTAAAAATGCGAAAGAATTGATTGAATACATTAAAGTCAATCAATCAAAAGTCAATATTGCTAATGCTGGACCAGGAGGCGTTGCCCATCTTTGCGGATTGATGCTAATGAGCCGTCTGGGCGTTCGTATGACTGAAATTCCTTACAAGGGAACTGCGCCTGCGCTGACGGATTTAATGGGAGGTCAGGTTGATTTAATGTGTGATCAAACTACCCAAACTGTTAGCCAAATAAAAGCCAAGAATGTTAAAGCGTATGGTGTAGCTTCTCCTAAGCGCTTATCAAGCTTGCCCGATGTTCCTACCCTAGATGAGCAGGGCGTAAAAGGAATTGATATATCGGTGTGGCATGGACTTTATGCTCCAAAGGGTACGGATAAAGCAAGCATGAAAAAAATGAATGATGCCCTAAGGTTTGCTTTAAAAGACCCCGAGGTAATTAAACGGTTTGATGAATCCAGCATTAATATCGTACCGCCATCTAAAGTTAATGCCGATAGTTTGTATAGCCTATTGGAGTCGGAGATTAATAAATGGGGTCCCATCATTCGTAAGGCCAACATTGAGGTAAACGCTAAATAGCAGGTGATGAGCTAATCACCACCATACTTCATACGCCTTGTTAGTGAATATTCTATTTAGAATCGCAGTCATTTCTTAAGTCCCCATGAGCACATCTATTTTAATTTCTGAGTTTATCTCCCCGCAGGCTTTGCAATTTCTTCGTGAGAAATATGAGGTCATCTACGATCCGGAGCTCTATAAGGATCCCTTAAAGATTAAGGAAGCAATTCAACCTGTTCAGGGATTGATTGTTCGAAATCTTACCCAGGTAAACGAAGACATTTTGTCGGCCGCACCTGATCTCAAAGTGGTTGGCAGACTAGGAGTAGGTTTAGAAAATATTTCGCTACCGGCCTGCGCACAAAGAAATATTAAAGTGATACCCGCAACGGGTGCCAATGCCCAGTCTGTAGCAGAGTATGTCATTGGCAGTGTTATAGCGCTTTCACGTAGATTTGAGCAGGCTACACAGTTGACTCTCGAAGGCAAGTGGCCCCGCTCAACATTTTCTGGCCAGGCTGAATGCGCTGGAAAATACTTGGGCATCATTGGTTTTGGCAGTATTGGAAGGGTATTGGCTCAAAAGGCAAATGCTATAGACCTTCACTGCATAGCCTATGATCCATTTATTACAGAATCTGAAGTCAAAACGAATGGGTTTACAGTTCCGATATTGCCCTTAGCAGAGCTGCTTGAGAAAAGTGACTATGTCTCCTTGCATTTGCCGCTGTCGCCAGAAACGAAGAATCTATTTAATGCTGCAGTGTTAGATTTAATGAAGGATGGAGCCATCATTATTAATACAGCCCGAGGTGGCATATTAGACGAGCATGCTTTGGCTGAACGATTGCGTTCGGGTCGAATAGGCGGTGCTGCGATTGACGTATTTTCTGCTGAGCCAGCAAAAGATTTAAGCCATTTTGCAAATATTCCCAATTTGATTCTTACTCCCCATATCGCTGGGGTGACAGCAGAGAGTAATGAAAGAGTCAGTCAACTTATTGCCAACGAAGTTAGTAACTATCTGGAAAAAAACTAATGCTACTCAGTTATCAAGAAATGCTTGATTTAAGTTCAGAGGGCTTAAGAGCCTCTGGTATATCAGCCCAGGCAGCAAATGAGACTGCGCAATTTTTGGCATTGGCTGAGTTAGATGGCTTGGGATCTCATGGTCTATCGCGCGTATCTCAATATGCTGGACATGCTGTGCATGGTCGTGTTGAAAAGCAGGCAAAGCTCAAGCTCACTCCTTTTAAATCGTCTGCAGTGCTGCTCGATGCTGGGGATGGATTGGCCTTTCCTGCATTGCGTTATGGCACTGATATTTCCGTCAATTTGGCATCCAAAACAGGTATTGGATTGGTTGCCATTAAGAATAGCCATCATTTTGGCGTTGCGGGGCATTTCACAGAAGCTGCTGCACGAGCTGGATATATCTCACTTCTTTTTGGTAATACACCTGCAGCAATGCCGATGGCAGGAGGACGCAAAGCACTATTCGGGACAAACCCCTTGGCAGCGGCTTTTCCAGTAAAAGGGCGAGATCCGCTTGTCATTGATATGTCTTTATCTGCAGTGGCGCGAGGCAAACTCATGGTTGCTGATAAGAATGGTCAATCTATTCCACTGGGATGGGCCTTAACTGCTTCGGGAGAGCCTACAACGGATCCTAAAGAAGGCTTAAAAGGCTTGATGGTGCCTTTAGGCGGAGATAAGGGTGCTTTGCTAGCTATGATCGTTGAGCTATTGGTGGTGGGTCTCTCCGGTAGTCAGTTTTCTTATGAAGCCGATTCTTTTTTTGATCCCAAAGGCAACCGCCCACGCATTGGACAATTAATTCTTACCATTAATCCCGGAATTTCAGGCTCAGGAGTTTATGCCAAAAAAATGACTAGCTTCTTGAAGGAGCTGGCCTTAGATGCGGGTGTTCGCTTACCAGGACAGCGCCGCTTTAAAAAACGAGCTGCTGGATTTGAGGATGGGGTGAATGTGCCTGATGTGATTGTTGACGAAATTCGTAATGGGATTGCTAGATCCTGGAAGTAATTCATCCAATTATTTTGGATTACTGAAAATCAGAATAGCGATAAGTAAATTACTTTTCCACGAAGGCACGTTCAAAGACGTAGTCACCCATTTGACCTAGACTTGGTGAGACCTTGAAGCCCTTGGCATCAAGCATTTCAGCAGTTTCTTTGAGCATGGATGGACTACCGCAGATCATGGCGCGATCGAATGCTGGATCGAGTGGTGGTAAGCCAATGTCTTTAAAGAGTTGACCAGATTCAATAGCAGTAGTCAGACGTCCCGTATGTTTGTATGCTTCACGTGTCACTGTTGGGTAGTAGATCAGTTTTTCACGTATGAGTTCTCCAAGGTATTCATCTTGGGTAAGTTCATTCTTAATGTAATCACCATAGGCCAATTCGCTAACCAGACGAACACCGTGAATCAAGACAACTTTCTCAAACTTTTCATAGGTTTCTGGATCGCGAATGATGCTCATAAATGGCGCCAAGCCAGTTCCAGTACTAAAGAGATAAAGGTGTTTGCCTGGATTTAAGTCATCTAATACCAAAGTGCCCACAGACTTTTCGCTAACCAAAATAGGATCGCCCACTTTGATTTTTTGTAAGCGAGATGTTAGCGGACCATCTTCAACTTTAATGCTGAGGAACTCCAAATGCTCTTCATAGTTAGGGCTGGCAACACTATAAGCGCGTACCAAAGGTTTACCATCCACCTCAAGACCAATCATTAAGAAGTGGCCACTACGAAAGCGCAGGCTTTTATTGCGAGTGGTAGTGAAGCTAAAAAGGGTGTCGTTCCAATGGTGAACGGTCAAAACGGTTTCAGTGTTGTATGCGGCCATAAATACGTATTTGTTAATAGATAGCAAAACACTCATTATCCCATTCTTGAGGCTCTCATTTGAGGCCATTCCCATGAAAAATAGGACTCAGTAGTGATATAGATCAGAATTTTAGTAATAAAGCCCTACATTTAGTCTCATTTCAGGGCCTTTAGCTATCATCCACATATGAAAAGACCTTATTACTTATTTCTCTCAATTTTTAGCTTGAGCTTAGTCATTTTTGCGGTCGTCTTACAGCAGACTGGATATCAAGGAGTGAGTTTTTTGCCATGTCCTTTGTGTATTTTGCAAAGAATTGGCTATCTTGGAATCGCCATTTCATGCGTTTTAGCGTTTTGTATTTCGCCACTAAGAAGGCCGTTTCACGCCATAGCTATTTTGCTAGCGGGATATGGAATAGTAGTCGCGGGACATCATGTTTGGCTTTTATCTCACCCGAGTGAGTCTTGCGGAATAGATCCCTTGGAACTCTGGATTAATCAATTTCAGTTAGCCAATGTGATGCCTTGGTTATTTAAGGCTGACGGATTTTGCTCTGCGAAATTGCCTTCAATCTTGGGCTTACAAGTTCCCGAGTGGTCTTTGTTGTGGTTTGGAGTGCTATTTCTGATCTTGACAGTCACTTTCTTCAAAAAACAAAAGTGATATTAGTGAAGAATGGGTAATAAAAAGGCACCCTAAGGTGCCTTTACTTTCTATCCCAACCCTTTACTCTTCTTCACGACGTAAGTGAGGAAAGAGAATGACATCACGGATATTTGGTGAATCTGTGAGGAGCATGACTAGTCGGTCAATACCGATTCCGCAGCCACCGGTTGGAGGCATACCGTATTCGAGGGCGCGGATGAAGTCATGGTCAAAGTACATCGCCTCTTCATCGCCAGCTTCTTTTTGCTCAACCTGCTTGCGGAAACGATTGGCTTGATCTTCAGCGTCATTGAGCTCTGAGAAACCATTCGCAATTTCACGGCCGGTGATGAATAATTCAAAACGCTCAGTGATGCCGGGGCGTGTATCAGATTCTCTTGCGAGTGGACTCACTTCAATTGGGTAATCAATGATGTAAGTTGGCTCCCAGAGATGTTCTTCAGCAACCAATTCAAATAAAGCCAGTTGAAGTGCGCCAATACCAGCATTTTTTAGGGTTGGCGCATCAGGATTCTCGCCGCCTTTTTTGAGTTCAGCGCGAATGAATTCAATTTCATCGAGCTGGCTTGCTTGGTAGCTCTTACTGGATTGGCCGCAGTATTTGAGAATGGCTTCAGTAATGGTGAGACGTTGGAAAGGTTTACTTAAATCTAATTCACGACCTTGGTGTGTCAGTAGAGCTGTGCCTTGCGCATCAATTGCTGCTGCACGTATCAATCCTTCTGTGAAATCCATGAGCCAGCGGTAATCTGTATAGGCTGCATAAAACTCCATCATGGTAAATTCAGGATTGTGTCGAGGGCTTACACCCTCATTACGAAAGTTACGATTAATTTCAAAGACGCGCTCAAAGCCCCCAACCACTAAACGCTTGAGGTATAGCTCTGGTGCAATACGCAAGAACATTTGCATATCTAAGGCGTTGTGGTGAGTAATAAAAGGCTTGGCGGTAGCGCCACCGGGAATAGGGTGGAGCATTGGGGTCTCCACTTCCATAAAGTCGGCATCGAGCATGTGGCGGCGAAGTGAAGCAATCGCATTGCTACGTGCTTTAAAAGTATTGCGGCTCTCGGGATTAACAATTAAATCTACATAACGCTGGCGATATTTAGTCTCGAGATCAGAAAGTCCATGAAATTTATCCGGTAGCGGACGCAGGGACTTACTCAGTAAGCGCAAATGACTGCACTCTACCGAAAGCTCACCCTTATTGGTCTTAAAGAGATTACCCTCGGCTGAAATGAAGTCACCCATGTCCCAATGCTTAAAGGCGCCATGAGTATCAGTACCACTGAGTTCATCGCTGATATAGAACTGAATTTGACCACTGCGATCTTGAATAGTGGCAAAGCTGGCTTTACCCATCACACGCTTTAATACCATGCGGCCAGCAACTTTGACATGAATCTTCTTGGCAGCCAATTCTTCTTTAGTAAGACTGTCGTAGTGGGTATGTAAGTCTGCAGCCAGATGTGTGGGGACAAAGTCATTTGGAAAGGCAATGCCACCTTCGCGAAGTTTGGCTAATTTTTCACGGCGCTCTGCAATGATGTGATTTTCATCAACAGCAGTTACTGGGGCAGGGGTAAGGTTGGCTTTGTCGTTCATATCGTTGCTTGCTGTCAATGACTACGGTTATTTTTGATTACACACCTTGTTTAAGGCTAGCTTCAATAAAGGCGTCGAGATCTCCATCTAATACTTTTTGAGTGTTAGAGATTTCAACATTGGTACGTAAATCTTTAATACGACTTTGATCTAAGACATACGAGCGGATTTGGTGACCCCAACCAACATCTGTTTTGCTGGCTTCTAATTTGTCTTGTTCTGCGCGACGCTTTTGCATCTCATGTTCATACAAGCGTGACTTGAGCATGGTCATTGCTTCAGCGCGATTGCGGTGTTGGCTTCGATCGTTCTGACACTGAACCACGATACCGGTTGGAAGGTGAGTAAGACGTACGGCAGAATCGGTTTTATTAATATGCTGTCCACCAGCACCTGAAGCGCGATAGGTATCGGTACGGATATCAGCAGGATTTACATCAATCTCAATGGAATCATCAATCTCAGGATAAACATAAATTGATGCAAATGAAGTGTGGCGACCATTTGAGGAATCAAATGGTGATTTACGAACTAAGCGGTGAACACCCGTTTCAGAGCGAAGATGGCCGTAAGCGTATTCACCATCCACTTTGATAGTGGCGCTTTTGATGCCAGCAACATCGCCATCAGACTCTTCTAAGATTTCTGTTTTGTAGCCTTTGCGCTCGCAATACTTTAGATATTGTCGATAGAGCATGCTAGCCCAGTCACAAGCTTCAGTTCCACCAGCACCCGCCTGAATATCAATAAAGCAATTGCAAGAATCCATCTCATTGTGGAACATGCGGCGAAACTCGAGATCACCAATGATCTTGCTATAGCCCTCTACATCATGCTCAATAGCGCCGATGGTTTCAAAATCGCTTTCTTCTTTGGCCATATCAAAGAGCTCAAGAGCGCTGGTAATGTTGGTATTGAGGTCCGTTAGGGTGGCAACAACACCATCTAGCAATTTCTTTTCTTTGCCTAAGGCTTGTGCTTTCTTTTGATCATCCCAGATGGTAGGATCTTCAAGAATGGAGTTAACTTCAGTAAGGCGGCGTGACTTTACTTCGAAGTCAAAGATACCCCCGAAGCGCTTGCTCACGGGTGAGCAGGTCAGACAAGGTATTTGAAATAGTATTTAATTGTTCGGCTTCCATCCCTCAATTATAAGGGGGTTATTCGAGCCGGCCTGCTAGTCGCCAGAAGTCTCATCGTGTGCCTCAATCATGAGTTGGATCCGAGCCTGGCTTTGGTAACGATCGGTGACTAGGCGATAGGCCAATTTCGCTTTGCTTGGCAAGCTCTGTGTGCGATTAAACCAAACGCCGGTGAAGGGTTTACTGGCCACCACTCCGGAGCCTAAGGGGCGCAGCATCAATCGCAAATGCTTTTCTTTCATGAGGCTTTGTTGCGTGATCTCAAACTCGCCATAAAAAATAGGCTGAGGAAAGCCTTGCCCCCAGATCTCTTCTGCCAGCAGATCCGCAGTCTCTGCAGTAAATTCAGATAGCTCAAGTGAGCCATCATGAATATGTCGTCTCTCAAGCAGTTCATCTGTTAGCAATTCGTTGGCTACTTGTTGGAAGCAAAGATCAAATTTTTCAAAATCTGCTTTGCGTATTGTTAAACCAGCTGCCATTGCGTGGCCACCAAATTTTAGAATTAGTCCCGGCTCGCGTTTTGAGACCAGATCAAGTGCATCTCTTAAATGAAAGCCAGTAAGAGATCGTCCAGATCCACGTAATTCTTCACCAGAAGCCCCATCTGCTGGAGCAAAGACAATCGCTGGGCGGTTAAAGCGTTCCTTAAGGCGTGAGGCCACAATACCCACCACACCTTGATGCCATTCTGGATTCCATAGGCAAATACCATTGCGATCAGCCATGGTTCCTGCCAATTGATCTTCGGCAAGATGGGCGAGAGCGGCTTCTTGCATACCGGTTTCTATTCCACGTCGTTCACGATTAATTCGATCTAGTTCCTGGGCCAACGCAAGCGCTTCATCGGCGTTATCAGTCAGCAATAAGCGAATACCTAAAGTCATATCTGCTAAGCGTCCAGCAGCATTAAGCCGGGGACCGATTGCAAATCCAAGATCAAAAGTATTTGCCTTGCGGGGATCCCTTACCGCTGCTTGAAATAGGGCTTGAATACCTGGTTGCGATACACCTGCACGAATTCTTTTAAGACCATTGAAGACCAATACGCGATTATTATGATCAAGCTGCGCAACGTCAGCTACCGTACCTAAGGCCACGAGATCTAATAAGTTCTCTACTTTAGGCTGGGTTTCATTCGTATATTTTCCGCGCTGACGAAGTTCTGCACGCAAAGCGATTAATAAGTAAAACATGACACCAACGCCAGCCAGTGCCTTGCTTGGAAAATTGCAGCCAGGTTGATTCGGGTTGACGATTGCTTTGGCTTTAGGTAGATGATCACCGGGAAGATGGTGGTCGGTAACAATGACTTCCATTCCTAATTCACGGGCGCGCTCTACACCAGCCTCACTGGCAATGCCGTTATCAACTGTGATGAGATATTTTGGTTTTGGTATCTGTTGTGAAGCAAGCTCAACCACCTCAGGTGTTAAGCCGTACCCCATCGTAAAACGATTTGGTACCAGAAATTGAATAGGAGTTTGGGGTCCGCCGAGCATGCGTAAGCCTCGTAGACCAACGGCGCAGGCAGTTGCACCATCACAGTCGTAGTCCGCAACGATGAGCATAGGCTCGTTTTTTTCAAGGATATCGGCAATTAAGCTAGCAGTACTTAAGCAGTTCTTCAGTTCTACTGGTGAGAGTAATTGCTTTAAATCTAATGAAAGCTCTTCAGGGGATTGAAGACCACGCGCTGCGTAGAGCCTTGCCAATAAGGGATGTAAGCCGCTTTGCTGCAACCAGCTAGCAGTTCGATCGGAGAATGGCCGTTGAGAGAAAAGACTCATATCAATCTTTATTGCTGAGCAATTTCTTTCCAGGTGAGGGGGTCTGTCTTTTTCCAGAAAGCCCAGGATTTCGGATGTAAATCTTTGGCAGTAAAAATACGCTCTCGTTTTTTACTATGGGGAAAGTCAATGATCAGAATTTCTTCTAATCGTTTTTCAATCAGTGCTTTGCTTAACATTGGCCAAGCGTCTAGGGGATTTTCTAGCCAAGCAAAGGCATTTCCCAAAGATTGCTCATTGATTTGAGTGCTATGAGAGATGTTGTAGTGTTTTGCTATTCCAGCAAGGAGGGGATGTTCTCCGTAAAGCCATTGTGATTTTTGAATCCGCTTGGGAGAATGGAGGTCTGCTAGCTTTCCGATACCACTAATCCAAAGTGAATTAATACTCGGCAGTCCACGTATCTCTCGAGCCTGATTGACTGGGTCGATATGCCATAGCATCTGAATTTCGTTCTGTAACTTTCTCCAGCGTTTAGCAACCCCTTCTTCATGGGAATCGCGCGGCATCCACCAATCAATATTTCTGCCGAATGCTTGATCAACACTATGGGTGGCTAAACTCGCAAATGGACCTGCAGGAATGAACCAATAATGCTGGCCCTGATATAGAACGCTTGATCTAAAGTCTTCTTCAATGAAAGGTAATGCAGCTTTAAGCAAATTGGCAGATTCATCTGCCGTCAGATCGATCTGGTTCTGACCCATCAATATGAGATGGTCTCGCGTCGCATGAAGATGGATGGGTTGTAGGCAAGCAATGATTTCATGGGGATTTACTGGCTGACTAAATTGTCCTAACAGGAGTACTGGGGCAATCGGCACCTGATCCCCTAAAAGAAATTTCTCATGGGGTAGGCCCTGAGGGGGAACGTTTATGCCCTGTGTGTCCTCAATATCCAGGATATCTTCCCCTGAAACCATCAGGGTAAAGCGATTGCTGGGACTTTGAGAGGAGCTTAAATTAGTAGCCATTCCCCTGATTTTAGGTGGCATTTGAGTATTCCATCAGTTTGCTCGCTCAATTGTCTAAACTGTGGCTATGTTGAGACTTCCCATTGAGCTAGAAATTGGCCTGCGCTACACCCGATCCAAGCGTCGTAAGACGGTTGGAAAGCGTGACGGCTTCCTGTCCTTTATCTCCGGAATTTCAACGGCAGGCATCGCTTTAGGGGTTGCAGCCTTAATCGTCGTGCTCTCAGTGATGAATGGTTTTCAGAAGGAAGTGCGAGATCGCATGCTTTCTGTTCTCTCTCATGTTGAAATTACTGCTCCTGACGGATTGGCCAATTGGGAGCCATTGGCACTGAAGGTTGCTGCTCAGCCTCATGTATTGGGTGTTGCACCGATGGTGAGCTCGCAGGGCTTAATCAGTCGAGACAATATGATGCGTGGTGTCGCAATTCGCGGTATATCTCCCACGGAAGAGGGTAAGGTTTCTGATTTACCAAAGCAATTTATCGCGGGTAATATTGATGATCTTAAGCCTGGAAGTTTTGGGGTAGCACTGGGAGCGCAACTGGCATCCATTGTTGGTGCTCGAGTAGGAGATCGAATTAATTTAATTGTTCCCGAGAGCGATTTAACGCCTGCAGGTGCGATGCCTAGGATGCGTACTCTCACAGTGCTTGGGATTGTGGACAGTGGTCATTATGAATACGATAGTTCACTGGCCATCATGCACTGGAAAGATGTCGCCGCTCTATTAAGACTCCATGATCCATCAGGTTTGCGGGTGAAGGTCGATGATATGCAGCGCGCGCCGGAAGTCGCGGCTGAGCTTGCCTCGGTCGTGCCTCAGGCCGTATGGATTACGGATTGGTCACGATCGAACCGCAACTGGTTTGCCGCAGTTCAAACCGAAAAGAAAATGATGTTCATCATCCTGACTTTGATTATTGCCGTGGCAGCATTCAATTTAGTCTCTACTTTGGTAATGACTGTCAATGAGAAGCAAGCAGACATTGCTATCTTGCGAACCATGGGTGCGAGTCCGGGGCTTATTCAAAGAATCTTTTTGATTCAGGGATTGGCCATTGGATTGTTGGGTTCGCTAGCAGGTGTTGGTTTAGGTTTATTAATTGCTTTAAATATTGATGTCATTGTTCCAGCGATAGAGGCGATCTTCCGTGTGCGCTTTTTACCGCGTGAGGTGTATTTCATTAGCGAGCTTCCATCAGATGTCAGGCTCTCAGATGTTGTCACTGTTGGATTGATGGCTTTTGGCCTTTCTGTATTGGCTACGCTGTATCCAAGTCGACGTGCTGCGAAGGTGCAGCCAGCGGAGGCACTTCGTTATGAGTAATCAGCCCGTGCTAGTTGCCAGAGATTTGGCAAAGACTTATGGCCAAGGGCCAACAGCTGTTGAGGTTCTGAAATCGATTGATTTAGATGTTATGCCCTCTGAAAAAGTAGCTATTGTGGGTTCTTCTGGGTCTGGCAAAAGCACCTTATTGCATTTATTGGGTGGCTTAGATAGTCCAAGCTCAGGCTCAGTCATCTTGGCGGGTTCAAATTTAAATCATTTGTCAGTCAACAAACTAGATCAGTTACGCAATCACAGTCTAGGATTTATTTACCAATTTCATCATCTCTTAGATGAATTTAGCGCCGCTGAAAATGTGGCCTTACCCCTGCGCATTCGCGGTCTCAGTAATGATGAGTCTATGGAGCGTGCAAGTAAGATGCTCAAGGCAGTCGGCTTGGCTGCTCGTGAGTTGCATACTCCAGGGGAGCTGTCAGGCGGTGAGCGTCAACGGGTTGCCGTTGCCCGTGCTTTGGTAGGTAATCCTACATGTGTTTTAGCGGATGAGCCTACGGGTAATTTGGATACTGAAACCGCTGACGGTGTTTTTGATCTCATGCTTGATATAGCACGGGAGCAGGGCACTGCATTTGTCATCGTTACACATGATTCGTTGCGTGCTAAACGTTGTGATCGAATTTTGCATTTAGAGCGTGGAGTACTAACACCATTTTCTCAATGAGTCATGAATTCATGCAGCCTATTTGGATTGATACCCATTGCCATCTCGATGCCCCAGAGTTTTCTGGCAGATTATCTGCAGTCATTGATGCTGCAATCAGCAAAAATGTACAAGCGCTATTGGTTCCAACTGTAAGGGCAGCAGACTGTCTTCCGGTAAAAGAGCTGGTCAATCAATTTGGTTTATTAATGCCCGGTTTAGTCTATACCCTTGGTATTCATCCAATCTACATTAATCAGGCTAAAGAGAGCGATGTAGATATTGTTGAGCAGCACATCATCCAATCTTTATCTGATCCACGTTTTGTCGGGGTTGGCGAGATTGGTCTAGATTATTTTGTTGAAGGTTTAGATCCTCATCAGCAAGACTTCTTTTTCAATTCCCAATTGGATTTGGCTGAGAAATATCAACTACCAGTTGTTTTACACGTGCGTCGTTCTCAAGATGCTATTTTGAAAGCCTTGCGTCGACGAAAAATTCCGGGCGGTATTGCTCATGCCTTTAATGGTAGCCTGCAGCAGGCCGAACAATTTATTACGCTTGGATTTAAATTGGGTTTTGGCGGAGCAGCTACCTATGAGCGTGCATTGCAAATTCGAAGACTTTTAAAAGAATTGCCGATAGAAAGTATTGTTACTGAAACGGATTCTCCCGATATTCCTCCATCATGGCTCAGGTCCGAGGGAATTCCTTTTAATGAGCCCGCATTTCTACCTCGAATTGCTCAAGAGTTGGCTGATATTCGCGGAATAGAGTCATCAGAATTTGCTAATGCGGTTTGGCGCAATGCAATGCAGGTATTGCCGCGTTGGTCAGCACTTTGTGCCAATCACTCTGCGCTTCAAATAGCTTCTTAAAAACGTGCGCTTGGCTATTACGGCATTTATTGCCGGGGGATCACTCCTTCTCTTTTTACCGCAAGTACCGTCTCTATGGCTTCCCATCTGTATGGGCGTCACTATTCTTTCTATACCATTCCTATTCACTAGGCAGAGCAGTGGATTACATTTTCAAATAGCATCAATGGTTCTTGCGTTTACTTTGGGTTTTGCTTGGAATGCGCACTATGCAGAAAATCGTCTTAGCAATATCCTTGCAAAGGATTTGGAAGGTAAAGACCTAGCCATAGAGGGGCGAGTAGCAGCTTTACCGCAAAGTAAGCCAGACGGAGCCAAGTTTGCATTTGCTGTAGATAAAGCTTTCATTGGGCAGCAAAACTTATCACAATTCCCTAAAAAAATTTATCTAAGTTGGCAGCCTGCCTGGAGAAATCCACAAGACATTCCAGAAGTGATTCCAGGGCAGCGCTGGCGTTTTAAAGTCAAACTCAAGCGCCCATATGGAACTCTTAACCCATATACGTTTGATTTTGAGCGCTGGTCTTTTCATCAAGACTTTGGCGCTAGCGGCTCAGTAAAAAGCGGGCAATTATTGCTTGCCTCTGATATTGGCCTTAGAGAGTTTGAGCTGCGCATGGAATTAGCTCGCTGGAGCTTACGCAAAAAGATATTAAGAATGCTTCCAGCAGATGCCAGGTACTCTGGGGTCATTATTGCCTTGGTAATGGGGGATCAAAATGCGATTGATCAAGATGATTGGCGGGTATTTAATGCCACTGGTATTGGACATCTGATTTCTATATCGGGCTTACATGTCACCATGTTAGCTGGTGTAGGTGCTGCAATTGCAGCAGCGATTTGGCGCAGGCGCTCGCTACCTTTGCTAATTCCAGTGAGTAAGTTAGCGGCAATTTCAGGCTTTCTGACGGCATTTATCTATGCATGGTTAGCAGGCTTTCAGATTCCGGCTCAGAGAACGATGTATATGGTTGGTGTTGTTGCTTTCGCATTATGGACAGGCAGAAACCCAAGATCTTTTGATATTTGGTGGTGGGCATTATTTTTTGTATTACTACTTGATCCAATGGCGCCTTATACACCTGGCTTCTGGTTATCCTTTGGTGCAGTTGCGGCCATTTTGTATGGCATGGGTAATTCCGCTGGTTTATTAGGGATACCTACTGGTAAAGAGTTAGAGGTGCATTGGACTCAGAGGTTTATACAAGCGCTACATGAGGCATGTCGTGTACAAACAGTCGTTACGCTGGCTTTGTTGCCGCTGACCTTGTATTGGTTTTATCAAGTATCAGTAGTATCGCCATTAGCTAACGCCTTAGCTATTCCATTAGTGAGTTATGTGGTGACGCCCTTAGCAATTGCGGGCGCTTTATTGCCTGACTTTGTTGGACGCTGGCTCTTATTGCCAGCGCACGTTTCAATGGAATATCTTGCACAATTACTCCATTGGATGGCGACTTGGAAATGGTCAGTCATTTGCTTGCGTCAACCAGAGTGGTGGGCGCTATTACTTTCTAGTGCAGGAATTATTTATGTCATTAGGCCTGGGACAGTATTCGATAGTTGGCGCTTAAGGCTTTTGGTCCTATGTTTCTCTGTAGCAATGCTGATTCCATTGAGTGACATTTTTTCTCGCGGGTCTATCTCCTCTGGAGAATTTACGGCCACTATCTTTGATATTGGCCAAGGCACTGCGGTGTTGATAGAAACCAAAAATAGAAAGTTAATTTATGACACAGGCCCCATACAGGGTAAGAAAGATAATGCCGGACAAAGAATACTGCTCCCTTATTTTCGGGGCAGGGGAATTTATCAGATTGAACGCATGGTGATTAGTCATAGCGATAGTGATCATGTGGGTGGTGCAGCTACGTTGCTAGAGCATATTCAATTTCAATCCATGATGGGATCCTTGCCGTCAAACAATCCATTACTGCACAATCTTCAATCTAAAAATATCCCAAGTATTCCCTGTCGCTTTGGACAGCACTGGATTTGGGATGATGTGGAATTTTTTATTTGGCATCCGCAAGAGCAGACGAATTTTTCAAGTCAGTCCTCCAGTAAGCCTAATGAAATGAGTTGTGTGCTGGAAGTGCGCAATCAGCAAACCTCTTTTTGGTTAACGGGTGATGTAGAAAAACAAGGAGAAGCAGAAATAGTCGAACGCCTAGATGAAGTCATGCTAGAAAATATTGGGGACCGAGAGCTCATCTTTATGGCTCCGCATCATGGAAGCAAAACATCATCCTCAGAAGCTTTATTAAGACGACTCAGGCCAGACCAAGCATTCGCCCAAAATGCTTATCGCAATCGTTATGGACATCCGCATCCAACAGTGATCGAGCGCTATGAGGCTTTTGGCATCCCTTTTACTCAAACCCCTCATACAGGGGCCCAAGTTTGGCGATTTATGGAGGGCAAAAGTGCCTATGCTGAGTTCTTGAGATTAGGGCGGCGCCACTTATGGCATAGAGAAATACCAGGCTCCAAAAAAGCAAAAAGCCCTTAAAAATTAAGGGCTTAGAGCTGAATTACTGGTTGCGGGGGCAGGATTTGAACCTACGACCTTCGGGTTATGAGCCCGACGAGCTGCCAGACTGCTCCACCCCGCGTCTGAAGCTGAGATTCTACCATTTTTTGGACCCTCCTGTCGAGGTGAACCTCAAAAATACGCATAATTGAGGCCCTTTTTAAAGGTTTTGAGATCCTTGAAGATCCTCCATAAGGAGTAACATATTGCCACGCAACAACACCCAAAGGTTTAGTGATGTCAGTAAGCAATCCTGAGTTTTCTGATTCGTCTTTGTTAAGGCCGGTGGATATCTCGCGAGAGAATAATCCGCACAATAAGGGCGCATCCATATCGCTAATGTTTGCGGCAATTGGCATTGTTTTTGGCGACATTGGCACGAGCCCGCTATACGCTCTTAAGGAATGTTTCAGTGCTGAGCATGGCATTCCATTTTCCGCAGATGCTGTTTATGGAGTGATATCCATGGTGTTTTGGGCATTTGCAGTTGTTGTATCGCTGAAGTACGTTTTGTTTGTGATGCGCGCAAACAATCATGGTGAAGGTGGAATTTTGGCTCTGATGGCTTTGGCATTGAGAACTGCACCTTCAGGATCTAAGCGCGCCAGCATGATCATCATGGCTGGTGTATTCGGCGCCTGTATGTTTTATGGTGATGCCATTATTACTCCTGCAATTTCAGTACTCTCGGCGGTAGAGGGTTTAGAGGTGATATCGAGTGATCTGGCACGTTTTGTTTTGCCAATCACAATCATTATTTTGGCTGCACTTTTTTTTATTCAAAAGACTGGAACTGATGTTGTTGGTAAGCTTTTTGGCCCAATCATGATGGTTTGGTTTATTACGATCGGCATCATGGGTTTGTATCAGGTAGTGCAAAACCCAGCCATTTTTGCCTCCATTAACCCGTTGTACGCCATTCGTTTTTTAATCGAGCATTCACTACAAGGTTTTATTGTTTTGGGTGCTGTCTTCCTAGTTCTTACAGGAGCTGAGGCACTCTATGCGGATATGGGCCACTTTGGGGTGAAACCTATACGTATGGGCTGGTTTTTTATTGTGATGCCTTGTTTGCTCTTGAATTATTTTGGCCAAGGGGCAATGTTCTTAAATAACCCAGCGACCATTAGTAATCCATTTTTTCTGATGGTGCCTGATGCATTTGTATTTCCATTAGTGATTTTGGCAACCTTAGCAACAGTGATTGCCTCTCAAGCTGTCATTTCAGGCGCGTTTTCTATGACCAGCCAAGCTATCTTGTTAGGATTTGTACCGCGCATGAAAGTGCGGCATACATCGGATAGAGAAATCGGTCAGATCTACATGCCCCTGGTTAATTGGACATTGTTAGTTTTAGTGATTGTTGTTGTTTTGGCATTTAAGAAGTCAGAAAACTTAGCTGCTGCATACGGTATTGCAGTGACTACCACCATGATTGTGACAACCTTTTTAGCAGCCATTGTGATGCGTATCGTCTGGCGATGGAATGCTTGGCTTGTGACTCTAGTCATTAGCGCTTTCTTAGTTGTTGATTTGGCTTTTTTAACAGCAAATCTACTGAAGATTATGGAGGGTGGTTGGTTCCCGCTTTTACTGGGCGCTATTTGTTTCTTGGTGCTAATGACTTGGTATCAAGGCCGCAAAATCTTGCGTAACAATGCTGTGAATAATGGTATTGAGTTAAAAGGCTTTATTGATGTATTGATGCAGCATCCACCACACAGGGTCGAGGGTACTGCGGTATTCTTAACAGCACATGTGGACTATCTACCTGTGTCCTTCTTGCACAATCTGAAGCACAACCACGTTCTACATGAGCGAGTCTTTTTCTTAAAGGTCAGCATTTGGGATGTACCTTATGTAAAAGATGAGGAGCGCATTACTTTGCGCGATCTGGGTAGTGGTATTTATGTAGTACGCGCCGTCTATGGATTTAATGAAACCCCTGATATGGGTCATATCATTGAATTGATTGAAAAATCCTCCGGACTTAAATTTGACTTGATGGATACCTCCTTCTTCTTGTCTCGCGATACCATCGTTTCTTCTTCGGATATTCCGGGAATGGCTATTTGGCGTGAGCGTCTGTTCTGTTGGATGTATCAAAATGCCGGTCGCCAATCTGACTTCTTTAAGATTCCTGCCAATCGCTTAGTAGAGCTTGGCGCTAAGGTGGAAATTTGAGAAGAAAGTTACCCGTCGGATTAAAGGTATTTCTTGGTGTGTTGCTGATCGTTTGCTCAATGAGTGGATTAGTTCTTGCAACTCCCGCTGAAGAGGCTGAACTTGAGCAGTTAACAAAAATTGAAGAAGAGTTAGAGCTTCAACGTGAGTGGGTTGAGTACCGCTTGAAAAGAGATTCCGCTGTTTGCTATCAAAAATTCTGGGTTAATTATTGTCTCCGCGATGTCCGGGCTGATTATCGCAAAGAGCTAGATCCCATTAGGGCGCAGGAAGTCGCTGTACGTGAGGCTCAGCGCATATTGCGTGAGAGCTTGAAGAACCAAGATGATGTTAAGCGAGCTGCTGATCGCGCAGCACCAGAAAAAGCAGCTGAACGTGCTGCTAATCAACGTGAGTATGAAGAGAAGCAAAAGGATGCTGCT
>Ga0194047_10000398_pt1 | contig 29628 bp, 26 predicted proteins | sample JunL225m_MetaG_2_FD_160070 | JGI IMG/M metagenome (GOLD analysis project Ga0194047, IMG submission 160070) | Anoxic zone freshwater microbial communities from boreal shield lake in IISD Experimental Lakes Area, Ontario, Canada - Jun2016-L221-5m | ecosystem: Environmental > Aquatic > Freshwater... | reverse complement strand
TGTTGATTTAACTAAACAATTAAGCCCTTCTTTAGCGTCATTTTCAAATGTGTTGGAAAATGCAGTTTCGGTGTCATAGTTAAATGATTTGACACGCATCAAGTGGCGTTTCTTGGCTAATACAAGGTATTTCTGCACCAAAAAAGAGGCCTGCGCCTCTTTTAAAAGTGTCATCCGTCAAAGTTGTCCTATCTGCCTTATTTCTAGATTAAATCTGATAAAATTTCTCCTTTGGAGCCTTGCAAATTGGACAATTATCAGGAACCTCTCCCTCAAAAAGCTCTCCACAAATACTGCAAATCTGATACTGAACTTCCTCAATGTCTTTTCCAACCTCAACTGAATCAAGAGCTTTGACAAAAGCTGCTTGATGAGTTTTTTCAACTGCATTGGCTCCCATAAAAGTAATTCCAGCAGATCCATTGTTTTCCTCCTGTGCCTGAGCTAAAAAATTTGGATACATAGTTTCAACTTCATATGTCTCACCTACAATAGCAGCCTTAACATTCTCAATTGAATTATTGACCTCACCTGAAACTCTTAAATGGTTAAGGGCGTGAATAGCCTCCCCCTCAGCAACAACCCTAAAAAGTTTAGCTAAATTTGGTTTTCCTTCTTTTTCAGCCACTTGAGCAAAAGCCAAATATCTTCGATTAGCTTGAGACTCACCGGCAAAGGCCGCTTTCAGATTTTCTTGTGTCTTTGACATAGTTTTCAACCCACAAATCTACAAATCAGCTACAAATCTACAAATTAAAATCTGTAAAATGAAAATGTGATATATAAAATTGAGGAATTTTAAAATTATTTAATTATATTATTAAAAAAATAAAATTTTTCAAGAAGTTACTGTTTGAGAATTCAGCTTTTTTCTGAAATTTTTTGTTCCTTGTTGTGACCACGAAAAATTTCAGTCAAAAAGCTAGAGTTCGAGTTTACTTCGCAGGAAAATTTTATTTTTTAATAACCAACAACAACTACTCAATACTACGCCCGAACCTCAAAAAAATTCTTCCAGCCAACTATTCAATCGAATCCAAAATCTCTTCAATCTGCTCCTTCTTGTCATCTTCAACAGCCTTGATCAATTTTGCAAAAAATTCCACCACCACGTCTCGGAAAACCAAATCCGTCAAACTCTTGATTTCTTCTGGACTATAATGCTTAAGCAAGAAATCTGCCACATCATCCTTGCTTTGAATTTCTTCTCCCAAGACGTCGTCACTATCCGCCAAGGCCTGTGCCACCACGTCCAGCAAAAGCCTTTCTCCTAAGGCGTCCATTTGCTTCAAATTTTCTTTTTTCGAAAATTCCAAAATTTTGAAAATTTCCCCAAGCTTTTTCCGATTTTGCACATCTATTTCCATAAATTTTTCTTCAGTTTAAAAATTATTTCCACAATAAAAGTATTCTAACAAATAAAGTCAAACTCGCCAATAAAAAAGGTTAGTGCAAGCACTAACCTAAAACCAATCCTTTTTTAAGAAAGGACATTGTCCCCATTCTTAAAAGAAAATAGACTGCTACTCCCAACACAGAAAAGATAGGAGCAAAAGCATAAGCAACAAAAATAAGCAAGAATAAAAAGCTTATGCCAATAAATCCAAAAATTGCTACCAACATTCCTTCAAAGAAACGCTGATCCTGATAACTTTCAGGCATTGTTATTGCCCTTAAAATGAGCACTGGACCCCAAAATACAACTTTTATTATTTTCATTTAAACCCCCTTTAGGGATTAAGTTAAAAGAGCAATCTTCTATTTCCTAAAATTTAGCAACAAAAAAGTCTTTAGTCAATCAAAAAAATTGGCCCAATCGCTCAAGCCAATTTTCGAAATAATTTGGGAAGCTAGCCAAGCATTAAAATAACAATAAAAAACCACCTATTTTCATAGGTGGTTTTAAAAATTCCTTTCTGGCTAAGTTTTTTATAATTGCCTTGCTTTTCCATAAGCGTCCGCGGCTTTGATAGCTGCAAAAACTGCTTCAGGTGTGATTGGCACCAATTCGTTGTAAATTGTTTCGCCTTCAGCGCAAGCTCGGTTGGCAACTTTCATCAAATCTTCGTCACTTGGATCAACAAGTCCAACTTGAGCCAAAGTGGTTGGCAAGCCAACTGATTCACAAAAATCATAAACTTCATCAACAAATTCTGCTGGTTTGTCAGTAAGGAACAATGAGGTCACAACTCCGATTGAAACTTTTTCGCCGTGAAAATATTTGTGCGTCGGTTCAAGCATCGTCAAGCCATTATGCACTGCATGGCACGATGCAATTCCACCGCTTTCAAATCCCAAACCACTAAGAAGTGTGTTAGCCTCAACCACTTTTTCAAAAGCAGGCGTCACAATATTAGCATCATTGGAAACTTTAGCGATATATCCAAATTCCAGCAAGGTGTCAAAACAAAGTTTGGCCAAAGCATACGCAGTCATTGAACCTTTTTCCCCAGCAAAATTGTTGGCATATTTTGTTTGACATGACTTTGCTTCCAACCAAGTTGAGAGGGCATCTCCCATTCCGGAAACCAAAAATCTTGTTGGCGCATTGGCAATCACACTTGTGTCAACCAACACACTGTTCGGGTTGGTCGGCAAAAACAAATATCGATCAACGACCCCCTCATCGGTATAAATCACTGAAAGAGCACTGCATGGCGCATCGGTTGAAGCGATGGTCGGTGCGATGATGACTGGCAGAGAAAGATTGTGAGCCACTGCTTTGGCAGTGTCAATTGTCTTGCCACCACCAACGGCAATCACAACTTGTGAGCCGGCAGCTTTGACCAATTCAATGATGCGATTGATTTCCTTGTCTGAGCATTCTCCATTAAATTTCTCAAAAATAATTTCAACTTCTTTTTCAATTTCTGCTGCGTACATTGGAATAATTGAATCAACGGCAAACGAATCGCAAACTGCAAAAGCTTTTTTGCCAAAGCGAGCTGCTTCTTTTCCTAAACGATTGAGCGCCCCTGCTCCCTGGACATAGCGCCCCGGGAAAATACTTGCTTGAATCATTTTTGTTTTTGGTCTTACAAAGAAATTCCACAATGTGGAACAACTTGAAAACAATTTAAAAATAAAAAAAGACGCGTGCGTCAAGCACCCGTCTTTCAACTTCTCCATTGTAGCATAAAATTTGCAGCTTGTCCACCCAAGCGTTTTTTTTATTCTTGCTAAACTAAAAACACTCGATATAAATATGAGTGTTTTCAATTTCTTTGAGCGGGTAAGCAGAATCGAACTGCCGTCTCATCCTTGGCAAGGACGTATAATAGCCACTATACGATACCCGCATATGCCCATGCTAAGCATGGAATTTCTAATTTCCAATTTCTAATTTCTAAACAAATCAAAATTATCAAATTTCCAAATGTTTTAAAAAAATTAATTCATTTGAATATTGAAATTTGTTTGAAAATTGTGAATTGAAGATTGAAAATTACCGAGAGTGGGTCCTGCTGGAATCGAACCAGCGACCAAGCGGTTATGAGCCGCCTGCTCTAACCGCTGAGCTAAGGACCCTGGTTACGTGTGTGCCTGGGGAGAGAATTGAACTCACGACACGAGGATTTTCAATCCTCTGCTCTACCACTGAGCTACCCAGGCGTCGCAGCAAAGCTGCTCCTTAAAACCTTGCGGTTTTAATATTTCCACCGCGGGACAACTATCGTTTTCCCGACCCCTTTCCCATGTGGGTGATACTGGACTCGAACCAGTGACCCCTTCTTTGTAAGAGAAGTGCTCTAGCCAACTGAGCTAATCACCCTAATAAGTTCATAAAGTAAAAAGTCCATAAAGTTCTTAAAGTAAAATTCAAAAATACTTTAGAAACTTTATAACTTTATGAACTTGCAACTTTCGACTGAAAACCTGTGCCCCAAAGGGGACTCGAACCCCTATGCCGATTAAAGCCATGCACCTCAAGCATGCCTGCCCCGCACTATTTGTCAACAGTGTGGGCGAAAGAGGACTTGAACCTCCAAGGGATTGCTCCCACAAGAACCTCAATCTTGCGCGTATACCAAATTCCGCCATCCGCCCATTTTTAAATATCTAAATACCAAGTTGACAAATTAGTGCCGGGGTGAATATACCAATTCCACCATCGGGGCATTCTTTTCTGGCTACTCAAAAAAGAATCAATTTCAAATCACCACAGCTATTCTCTATGCAGCTTTTTCTTGGGCCTTCACATCTTCAACAACAACCGCTTCAACTTTTTCAACTTTTATTGCTTTAACAACTGGAGTTTTCTTTTCATCCTTTGCAAGATTAGCCGCATCAGTAAACTTCATCTTCAAAGATTTAGCACTTCTTTCGCGAACATAATAAAGTTTTGAACTTCGAGTTTTGGCGCGCTTGAGCAATTCAATTTTTTCAATATTTGGAGATTGCACGGGCACAACAATTTCAACTCCAAAACCGTTAGACACTTTTCGTACAGTAATCATAGATGAAGAGCTTTGAGCACCCTTAATTGATATAATCATCCCTTCGAAAACCTGAATACGTTCTTTTCCTCCCTCAATAATTTTTCTGAACACCTTAACCACATCTCCGGCTCTAAATTTTGGCATTTCTGATGTCTTCTGACTCTTGTTAAATTCTACCAATTTATTGTTCATAACATTATATCCCCCTTCCCGCATTCACTAGCTGCTAGGCAAGCCTAAAATTGGCTATAGGAAACTTCTTTAAGTAAATTAAAAAGCTTTTCCATCATACTAGTAAAAGGGTTTTCCGTCAACCCAGATTCAAAATTGTTAAATTATTACATTATTACATTGTTATTTAGTAAGCAGTTGGCCCATAAAGTAACGAAACAAACCAGAAAAATAAAGTGCGAGCTTTTTTAACTTTTTTCTTTCAGCCTAGCCAAAAATCCAGCAAAATCTTTGGGCATTTTAGCCTCAAAATCGCAGTGCTTTCCATCCAACTCAAATGCCAAGCTTTTTGCATGAAGCAGCTGTCTTTTCACAAAAAACTTATCAGATTTTTTTTGGGTTTTTTTCCCATAGACTAAATCTCCCACAATCGGGTGACCAATTGAAGCCAGATGCACCCTGATCTGATGCATTCTGCCAGTTTTAGGCGAAACCGAAAGCAAAGCAAAATTTTCCAATTGCTCAACAACTTCATAATTTGTCACCGCCTCACGCACCTTAGTTTTGGTATTTTCTCTGGCAATCAATTGCTTGCTAAAGCCAGCTGACCTTGCCAGTGGCTTATCAATAATCCCGCTTTCATTTTCCATGTTTCCTTCAACTACAGCTAAATATTTTTTTTCAATATTTCTATCCTTAAAAATTTTTTTCAATTGTTCAAGCGTTTTTTTGTTTTTTGCTATTACCATCACGCCAGAAGTGTCCTTATCTAGCCTATGAACAATTCCTGGTCTCAAATATGCATCAACAGATTTATCATAAACATCTGATATGTCTGGATATACCGATAATATGGCGTTTGTGAGCGTATCAATTTGATTGCAACTGCTCGGGTGAACCTGAAGACCTGCTGGCTTATTTATAACTAAAATATTTTCATTCTCAAAAATACTTTCAATTTTAATTTTTGCATTTGGCAATAATCTTTTTTGCTGAAATGAAAAGTTTTTAACTTCAATTTCATCGTTTTTCTCAAGCTTATATTTTGGTTTCACGCTTTCTCCATTAACCAAAACATTTCCCTCTTTTATTTTTTTTACGATTTCTCCTCGGGAATACAAAAAAAACTCCTCTGCTAGGAATTTATCAATCCGCTTTCCGCTATTTTCGAATTCAATGATTATTTTTTCCATACATGATTAGGGGGGGGGACATCTCACATCTCTTCACTCCTTGAAACCCAGCGGTTTCAAAACTTCCGCAACGGGGAAATTTCTTTCCTTGACCCCTTTTTTAGTTCTCGTCTTTTTTTATTATAACCTCTGTGCCTTGGGGGAGACTCGAACTCCCAATCCCTTACGAGAACTAGTTCCTAAGACTAGCGCGTATACCAATTCCGCCACCAAGGCATTTAACTGCAATAAAAGGAGTATAAACTATTTATTGCAATCGGACAAGGTTAATTCAACAATTGCTGAATTCTAATTGTTTCAACTTTGAGTGCGCCCTCATCTTCATACTCTCCTTGGTGCCGCGTGCCACTGCCGTAGGTTTCTTTCTTTTGATCCAAATGAAAATTAATTATCAAAGTTGAACCCTCCAAATGTGCATACATATGAAATCTTGGATAACCACTTCTGGCCAGTGGCCGCACAAAGCTCATTTCATCTTGTTCATTACGCTGAAAAGCATAGCCAGCTCTTCGCAGCAAACTAACGGGATTTTCCTTAATAGCTTCGATTCTAATTTGCATAAGAGTAAAAAATCTAATATTTAAAGCTTATTATCTAGCGAAGTGAGCGAAATGAAAGTACTCTTTCATTTCCGAGTGAGTGACGCAGCAAAAGGGTGATTTGCCTTCGAGGCTTGCCTCGTGAGCCCGTAGGTTACAGGGCTTGCCCGGGGATATTAATACCCCTTTTATTTTATCCAATACTTTCCTTTTATCTCTTGGTCATCTTCTTCCTTCTTCTCCTGAATTTTTTCCTTGGCCATCTCGCGAAGTTTCTGCAAATCTTCTTTGTCAAGTTGCCTAGCTCGAATCAAAAGGCTTTCTTTGTTATTTTTTTCAGCTTTTTCAATCACTTCAGCCAAGAGTACATCTAAAATTGCCCCAATCTTTGGACCAGGCGCAAGACCCAAGTCCATTATCAAATCGTTTCCATTAATTTTCAACATTTTGACGGAAACAGCATCCTTAGAAACTTTTTCAATTATATATTCCAAATGACGAAGCTTGTACGGCTTAGCTTTTGGCGTTCCACTTCCTAAGCGATCAGAAATTCGAAGATTGATCAAATCTTTCACATTTTCTAGTCCAACTTTTTTGATTAACTTACGCACGCTAGCCTCACCAACTTCCTCCGGATTATAATAGAACATGTGATTATCAACCAGTAATACAACTTTGTCAATTATAATATTAGAAAATTTCAATCGCTTGAGCATTTTTTCCACAACTCTTGCTCCAACATGATCATGATTATAAAAAGTTGCATCAATTCCCTCTCCCCTTTTAGTCTGCGGCTTTGCAATGTCATGGAAAAGCGCTGCCAAGCGAACTTCAAGTTTTCTTGATGGACAATGCTTGAGAGACATCAGACAGTGTTGATATATTGTGTAGATATGATGTTTATTCTGAGCAATGCCAACGCCATTTTCAAGCTCTGGAATGATATTTTTCAAAACCCCAGTCTTTTGCATCACATCAACACCCTCAGCAGGATTATCTGAAAGAAGAATCTTTACAAACTCATCCTTTATTCGCTCACCTGCAACATGAGAGATGAGGGCGGCATTGTTTTTCAAAGCTTTAAATGTTTCATCTTCAATTTCAAAATTTAGCTGCGCATGAAAACGAATTGCTCGCAATATTCGAAGGGCATCCTCATTAAATCGCGCATTTGCATCGCCAACTGCCCGAATAATTTTATTTTTAATATCCTCCCGACCGTCAAACAAATCCACAATTTCAAATCCTGCCGCATTATTGCTGTTAATCTTAAGCGCTATTGCATTCATTGTAAAATCCCTTCGACTCAAGTCCTCTGTCAAAGTTTGTGCAAATTTGACCTCATCAGGCCTTCTTCGATCAGAATATCGTGATTCAATTCGATATGTTGTAACCTCGATTACATCATGTTCTCTTCCTGGCCTCACTAAATTATTATTTACAAATGGCTCAACTTTTACGCCAACCGTACCAAATTCATTTTCATAAAAGCTATCTGGAAAAATTTCCATAATTTGCCTTGGATCTGCATTTGTTGCGCAGTCCCAATCTTTTGGAATTTTATCAGACAATAAATCGCGCACGCAGCCGCCCACAATAAATGCTTCAAATCCAGCTATGTCAATTTTTTTTAATACCTCAATTACTGCCTGAGGAATTTTTTTTGTCATAAGATTTCAAGTGTGCGCTTGGCAGGAATCGAACCTACGACGCCCGCCTTAGGACGGCGGCGCTCTATCCACTGAGCTACAAGCGCATTTTTTAATTAAATACCCAATCCCTTAAGAGTTTTAAAGGGTGGACCCACGGGGAGTCGAACCCCGATTTGATCCATGCCATGGATCTGTTCTACCGCTATACTATGGGCCCAAAATATCACCTCATTTCATAGTATCATGTAATAACAGGCGGTCAATGATTATGTGGGATTATATATATTTAATTCATAGCTTAATAGCAAAAACGATACCCTAAAGACACAATAGTTAAAATATTATACAATTTATTAACTATTTTGTCAACTATGAACTTCCTCTTTATTCTTAAGCCCTGTTCCACGTGGAACAAAATACCTCAATCGATGAAATCAGCACTTAAATAGTAAATATGACAAATTATGGCACTTTAATATTTTATAGATATCCTCTGCTATTGTTCCATATGGAACAATAGCAGGCCAGTAGTAACATATATTATTTATATATTTATTGGTTGCATTACAATCCAACAAATACAAAACAAAAGCATCCAATCAAAAATTGTTCCACGTGAAACATATAGATTATTAATCTTGTTTCCTGTTAATAATTTCACAAAATATATTCTCAGCAATGAATAAATTAAATAACAAGATTGTTTCACATGGAACATTCAATAATATACCATCTTTTCTTCATAATATTGTTCCACATGGAACAATATTATGAAGAAAGAAAATTATCTCAAAAATACCTAGATAACATATTTCCAGAAAAGTCCATATTTAAAGCCATAAAGCCTAGCTTGTTCCACGTGGAACAAGCTAAGAACATCCATTTGTAGCCATGATTAATAAAAAGGGGTATTAATAACACAGGGCAAGCCCTGCACCCCTTGGGCTCACGCAATAAGCTGCGCAAACAAATCACCCTTTTGCTATCGTAATCTTGTTCCACGTGGAACAAAAAAATATCACTCTATATTCACACTAAAGTTAAGCGACTTTTCAAGGCATACTCTTAACCTTATGGCGCTATTCAAGAAGTTGCTAGAAACTCACTAACTATTCTCATCAATTAATCGGCTTGATCAAAATTGGGCTCTAGATTTGTAGATGGCAATATAATTAATAGAATACAGCTTTATTGGATTCAAAGTAATCTGTTCCACGTGGAACACTGCTTATTAAATATAGCCGTTAAAAGACAGATTATACCCGTAAAATTCACAAGTGTTGCTAATCAGATATTAAATATCACAAAATACTGGCATAGTTAAGCCTCATGATCAAAAAGTGCACTAGGTTATCCCGTATACCTAAATATTCAAAGGAATATGCATATTTAGAGATTGACATATTTACTGTTTTATTTTATAATATAAAATAAAACAAAAAAACCACCGACCAGTCTCAATCCGAACACCTTATTATTCATTTATACAAGTAGTTAAGAGCGCTGAAGCACTAGGAGGATTCAGAAAGATTCTATTTTTCCTGATCATCCTTGTTCTTTAGTAATAAATGATTCGAATTTGATTCACTTACATGCTATCAATATGTGTTCGGATTCACATGGGAATCTAGGAAAGCCGCACTCTAAGAGAAGTAATATGCATCCCGATTTATAGTGTCAACTGTTATGTACAAACTCTTATAGTGAATGCATTTGCATGAGTGCATCCCGATTCCTGACGGCACTAGCCCAGCATAAGCATGGAAGCCTTCATGCTTAGAATAATCAGGATTTGATGTTAATATTAATATATACTTAAATAAATATATTTTAATAAAGTTAATTTAAGGATATCTTCATCCACACTAAAACATTGATTAACATTAATCAATTATATTATTTCTGCGTATAAGCCACATGTCCAGATTTGAGTGTTGGTGCATTATTTAAAAATATAGTATAATATTTGTATATGAAAATCAAACATATAAAATTCACATTACTCATCCTTTGCATAGTCTTTTTTGCTGGCTTTAACTTATTATCCTTTGCTGCCAGCAATGATTCATCACAAAAAGCAATGGTTCTTGATTCGGACAATGATGGCCTAAGCGACAGCGAAGAAGCACTATACGGTACGGATCCGCGAAATCCGGATACTGACCGGGATGGATATTCAGATGGTGTTGAAGTGAAAAGCGGATACAACCCATTAAAAGCAGCACCAGGAGATAAGATCTTGACTGCAAATAGTGGGCCAAATGCACAAAAAATAACTACTTCGGAAACATCTTTGACAGACTCTTTTAGCGCTGATTTTCAAGCATTTATCAATTCAAAAAATGGACAAAATATCTCAACCACAGATGTTAAATCATTCATAGATACATCCCTAACAGATAAACTTAGCGTCACAGACATTAATGATGTGATAACTATAGACAGGTCGCAATTAAAGATTAAGAATCAACAATATTCTTCACTCTCAACTGAGGACAAAAAGCGAAAAATTCAAGAAGATGCCACACAATATATAAATCAAGTTACTTACTTATTAATTAGCAACGCACCAATATCCATAGCAACCACTGAAGATCTAGATACTTTCCAAAACGATTTTATGAATCGTCTTGCTGATTTTTCTAGTCCAGAAAATACTAAGTTTTTTTCTGACCTTGGAAACCGTTTAGAACTTTTTTTACAACAATATAACACACTTGAGGTACCAGAAACCATGCTTGACCTACACCTCAAATTTGCCAGATTAATTGGTGCTACATCTTTTTTAAAAAACTTACCCGCATCTGACAACACAACCGATCCGTTAGGAAAAATGCTTATTTTAACCAAGATAAAGGACCTAACGGGTTTATTAAATGTATTTTTTGCAAATGATTTCCAAGATTACCTCAAGCAAATCAATTAGTTAAATATAAAAAAAATTGTTTCATGAAAAAGAAAATTCTCTTATTAATACTTTTATTTGTAATGCTTTTTGGATTTAAACTCGAAGCTGAGGCAGCAATTCCAGTTGTAGATGTAGGACCAGGTGTTGTCACAGCAGGACAAACGACTTTAACTGATGTAGCAACGAGTGAAACAGTTATAGAAAGAGTATTATCTAAAGTAGCAAATATAGCCGCTTCAGGATCAATTGTCGCTGCTAAATTACTTGCAATGAAGGCAGAACAGCTGCTTGTAAAGGCATTGGTTGGTGGTGAGAGTGGCAACTCTACGATTATTCGAGATTTTGCTGACTATCTTTACAATGCTCCAAAGCGAGAAGCAACGACTCAAATGACTGCATTTTTCAATAGCACTAGTCAAGGTCGGGCATCATCGCTCAACTACGAGGGTGTTGGGACAAACTATGATGCCTATTTGATCGCTCAAGCGAAAAATGCAATAAACGGACAGTCATTTACGACAGATATTCAGTCTCAGGTTACAGATCCAGCCACCAATATGTTTTCGGGGGGGAATATGAAGGGTGTTATGTCATTTTTTCAATGCTCAAATAATCCCTATTGCTACACATTGGTAGCAACTGAAAAGTATAATGCTGACTTTACTAAGGCACAAACAATTGCAATCCACGAAAATTCTGGTGGGTTTATGCCAACAAAATCAAATGGTCGCATAACCAACCCAGCTTCAATTGCTCAAAACGCTCTCCTGGAGGTTGATAAGATGGGAACTCAACTTTCGATGAGTGCTACAAATAACGGAGATTTTGAACAAACACCTTCAGCTTTGCTTCAGATTGCCGAGGGCACTGCTATAAGCACAGCAGCTAGAATTGGTAACTATGGTATTGTAGACCCAATCAAGAATTCAATTGATCAAAAACTTAGCACGCTTCCATTTAGTTTGTCCTACAGCAAATCTGCTGGATGGAACGTTTCTGCTAGTGTTGGTGGAACAAATCTTAGCGCTGGACTAAAATCATACAACACCTCGGCAAAAACAGGTAATAGTTGTGCAGTTAACATTAGCACGGGGGCTACAGGTTCAAATTGCAATTAATAAATGGGATTAATACCCCGTTGCAAGCCTTGTACCCCTTGGGCCTACGCAGCAAGCTGCATAGGCAAATCACCCTCTTGTTATCGTCGCTCGCTCGAAAATGAAAGAGTGCTCTCATTTAATTTACTTCGCTAGATAATAGACTCTTTTATAAAGCCAAAAGAGCATCCTATTGATGTTCTTTTTTTCTTTTATAGTGTGTAATTTTTTTGTGGGTTTATGCAGACTCGAACTGCAGACCTCTACAATGTCAATGTAGCGCTCTAACCAACTGAGCTATAAACCCATTAGGCTGTTTCTGGACTTGGGATTTCACTTTTAACCATTCTTTCTTTTACTAAAATATTTTTTTTGTTCTTTTCCATTGATATTTGTGAAAAAAATGAAAGCCAGGCAGCTTGATTTAAAACGTTTAAGAAGGAAAACAAAAGAAAAATCAACAAGGAACCAATGATTTGTAAACTTATTTTTGCAAAAATAATATATCCAGCAGTCGTTTGCATCACAGATAGCAAGCTTAGCATAATATATATTATTGGTGCAATTAAACAAATAAAAATAATCCCGACTCCAAGTATTATCAATCCCATCAATAAGCTCTCTTTGATATTTTGTCGAAAAATTGAATAGGAAAACTCAAAAGCAGTTTTTACGTTCATCCCGCTAAGCACAATCAAAATATTGCAAAACTTTCTCAAGAAAAAAACCAAAAAAAGCAGTGGTACAAAGATAATTAGCGCAGAAAGTATGGTCAAGCTACCAAAAAGATAAGCCTTAAGCGTAAATAGGGTAGCAATTGGAATAACCAATAGACAAAAAAGAAAGAAGATAACTAATCCAAGAACAAAATCAACTCCGAGCAGCCGCCAATAATACTGCGAGGCATCCTTGACTATTAGGTGTATTTTTATTTGCCGATATAGAGGCAAATTACTAATTGACTTGATTAGCGAACCAATTCCCAAGATTCGCAATAACATAAATCCAATAATGATAGCTAGCATTAAAATACTAACTAGCAAATTAGAGTCATTATCCATATTAACAAATGGTCGAAGCCAGTCAAAAATGACACTACCCCCAAAAGGGAGACTACCCACAAGATTAACCGCTTCCTCAATCAATAGACTAAGAAAAATCATAAAGCCAAAAAACCATAAGAATTTATTTTTCCAGGTTAGGAGAAATGATTGTTTCAATATATTAGAATACTGAATTGCTTTCATTTTCTTAATAACAAATAGTTTATGAGGCTTGTTATGCTACAGCTTCTGCAGTTTTCTTGAGGCCTACAATTTCATCAAACGCTTCTTTTTCGAGAGTCTCATTTTCCATAAGATAAGCGACTATCTTCTTCAGAACATCCTTTTTGTCAATTAATATTTTTTCTGCTGTTGCGGCTGCTTGGTTTATGAAATGAGAAACCTGATTATCAATAGCTTGCGCAGTATTTTCGGAATAATCCTTTTCTTCGTTAATTTCACGGCCTAAAAATACCAACTCTTCTTTTTTTCCAAAAGTCCTGGGTCCGAGTGGACTCATTCCATAGCGTGTCACCATTGCTCGCGCCATATGTGTTGCCCTTTCAAGATCATTGGATGGTCCAGTGGTTACGTCCCCACAATACAGCTTCTCACTCACATGACCACCGAGCAAGGTTGCGAGTTCATCAATAAAATATGCCTTAGAATGAAGATGCCTATCTTCGGTTGGGGCAGAAAGAGTATACCCACCAGCCTGTCCTCGAGCGATTATTGAAACCTTTTGAACAGGATCAGCATTCGGAAGAAGAGCAGCAATAAGAGCATGTCCTGCTTCATGATAAGCAACAATTTCTTTTTCTTTTTCATTGACAACTCGACTTCTTCTCTCTGGTCCAAGGATAACTTTTTCAATTGATTCTTTCAATTCGCTGCTTGAAATCTGCTTCTTTTCCCGTCTAACAGACAAAATAGCCGCCTCATTGACCAAATTTGCCAAGTCCGCACCGGAAAAACCAGACGTTCGTTCAGAAAGTTGACGAACATTAACATTTTTTTCCATTGGCTTATTTTTCATGTGAATTTTCAATATTTCTTCTCGCTCCCTTATATCTGGCAAATCCATAACCACCCTTCTGTCAAAACGACCTGGGCGCAAAAGGGCTGGATCTAAGACATCAGGTCTGTTCGTTGCGGCAACAACAATAACACTTGTTTCACTTTCAAAACCATCCATTTCAACAAGAATTTGATTTAAGGTTTGCTCTCTTTCATCATGGCCACCTCCAAGACCCGCACCCCGATGCCTTCCAACTGCATCAATTTCATCAATAAACACTATTGCTGGTGCACTTTTTTTGGCCTGCTTAAAGAGATCTCTCACTCGGCTTGCTCCAACACCAACAAACATTTCCACAAATTCACTTCCTGAAATGTTGAAAAAAGGCACGCCCGCTTCACCCGCCACCGCTCTTGCCATGAGTGTTTTTCCTGTTCCCGGAGAACCTAAGAGTAAAACTCCCTTTGGAATCTTAGCTCCAATCGCAATAAACTTTTTTGGGTGCTTCAAGAATTCCACAATTTCCCCAAGTTCCTCCTTTGCTTCCTTTGCTCCAGCAACATCTGCAAAAGTTGTGCGCTTTTTCTTGTCTTTGGGGTCAGTCATGCGCGCTTTACTAAGTCCAAATGACAAGGCTTGAGAATTTCCTCTTTGAGCTTGCTTTAGCATAAACCAAATAAATACCGCTATGAGAGCAAATGGCAGTAGAAATGGCAACAAAACTCCTTGCAAAAAAGAATCCCAACCAGATAGCTGCTTGATATCGATTTTTACTTCTTTAATTTTTTCCTTGTCCACGCCATAATTACTCAAAGACTCGGTCAAGGAGCTCTGAGGCTCTTTGACGGATTTTTCCTTTGTTCCATCATTAAGTTCAATGCTCAAATTATCATTATCTACGGCAATGTTCTTGACTTTTCCATCATTAATTTGATTTGCCGCTTCACTTAGGGATATTTCAATTGGTTTTTGAGTGGGGGAGCTGTAAAGAACCATTAAGCCCGAAACAAGCAAGAACAAAAAAACAACAACTGCAATATTTTTTAGCAATTTTTCCATAATTTTAATTTCTAATTTTATTTACTTAGGATAATATTTCAATATTAGCACCCTTTTTTGATATCTTCAAGCCACCAACAATAGCAACTTTCGTTTTATTCTTGCCACTTTTGATGATTTTTCTCAACTCTTCAATATGACTATATTCGATATCCTTAAACTGACCTTTTAACATTAAGAATATTTGCCTAATTGATTGTCGTTGAATGGCTTCGTGTAGGGACATAAAGTCACTATCAGCAAAATTGACCCGCTTATTTTTACAAACAGAAACTACAAATTTTTCAGCGCTTTCTTTAATAAAATCATAATCATCACTAATTGGATACGATAAATCACTCAATGTTTTGATGATTGGCAAATTGAGTTTCTTTTCTAAATAGGGAAGCACTTCGTGTCTAATTTTGTTTCGCACGACATTTGTTTGCTCATTTGATTTATCAATTCGGTAGCGAAGCTGATTCTCTTTCAAATATGTAATGATTTCTGTCCGATTACTCTTTAAAAGTGGCCTGATAATCAATGAGGATTTTGGACGCATGGCACCCAAACCATTAAGTCCGGCACCTCTGATAATTTTCATTAATACTGTTTCTGCTTGATCATTCTGATTGTGCGCAACTGCAATTAAGTCAAACTTGAGCTCTTCTCTCAACTTTTCAAAATACTGATATCTAATATCTCTAAGTTTGTTTTCAAGGTTTCCTTTAAAAGGGACCTCGTTCAACCTTAATACATTAACTTTAATAGCATATTTTTTTGCAAGCTCTTTTGTAAATTTTTCGTCCTCAAGGGAATCTTGACCACGGAGCCCATAGTTTACATGGGCAATTTGAAGCTCGAAATCATATTTGTTTGAGAGAAAAAATAACACGCTTAAAAGACAAACACTGTCCGGGCCGCCTGAAACACCAATTACAATCTTTGAACCTTTTTTCCAAAGATTATATTGCACTGAAAAATTTTGAACATTTTTGATAAATTGCATTGCTATTTAAATTCAAGGCTGCACTCGCCACGCAATATATTGCGGTTGCGCCGGCTAAGTTAAAAAATAGTTAGACGCTCAAACTTATTTTATTTTCTAAGTTTGCATTTTTTCTTATAATTTCAGCCACTTCTTTAACAGCCTCAATTAATTTTCCTTCCTCATTTATAACTATGTAGTCATAGATATCCAGATGCTTGAGCCATTCTTTCGTATATAACATTCTTTCTGCCACATATTCATTAGAAACGTTACTGCGACGCCGTATCCTATTCTCTAAAATTTCCAAGCTTGGAGCATTTAAAAATATTGAGATTATTTCGGGATACATTTTTTTTACAGAGATAACTCCTTTGTATTCAATTTTCCACAATCCAATCTTGCCAGAATTTTGAACTCGTTGCAGCTCCGACTTTGTTACGCCATAGAAATTTCCATTATATTGCTTTGCGTGTTCTGCAAAGTTCCCAATTTTCAAGCCAGCCTCAAATTCTTCTTCAGAAATAAAATAATAAGGTTCTCCCTGAGCTTCTCCTGGACGCATTTGTCTAGTTGTCGTGGTTATTATTCGTTGAAGGCTAAGATACGACCGTAAGCCTTCTATGATGGAATCTTCTCCTGCGCCTGAAGGACCTGAAATAATAAAAATATTTGATTTTTGCATAGTTTTATTAATTTATTTCTTATTTTATCTAAGTATACGCATATATTAGCATAAAGCAACAGTAAGCGCACAAAAAAGACCGTCACTCTTGACGGTCTTTTTAAGATAGCTCATTTAAATGTCTTTATTTTTCCTCTTTTACCAACATCAGACCCATTCGATGATCTTTTGGCTCAATAGAAAGAATTTTCCAAGAATATGTCTCGCCTCCGCGAAGAACTTCGTCCATCTTTTTTCCAGGATAAACCTCCTGAAATTCGCTAACATGCGCCAAGCCATGGATGTCTTTATCCAAATAAACAAAAGCTCCAAAAGGATTAATTTTGTCAATTTTGCCTTGCACAATATCTCCGGTTTTATATTTCTCAGCAATTTCACTCCAAGGATCCTTCGCTAAAGCTTTCATTGAAAGTGAAATTCTAGTATCATCAATTCCAATAATTCTTGCCTTAACAATATCACCAGTCTTAACAATTGTTCTAGGATCATCAATTAATTGCCAAGCAAGCTCTGATATGTGCACCAAACCTTCAAGCTTGTCGCTATCTCGAGTTGATCCTTGACGGGAAGTTGGCAAAAATTTCACAAAAGCACCGAAATCAACAACCCCACTAATCTCACCTTCAATAATATCTCCAGCCTGAAGTTGAGAAATAACTTCTTTTTCTTTTTCGCTTGAAGCTGCTCGTTCACTGACTATCAATTTTTCGCTATCCCTATCGGCATCCAGAATTCTAACTTGCATTTCTTTTCCAATTAGCTTCTTGAGCAACTCCAGGATTTTATTTTTGTCTCCATCCTCAACTCTTGGATAATGCTCACTTGAGAGTTGCGAAACTGGAACAAAGCCCATAATTCCATTGACTTCCACCATTAACCCCCCCTTATTCGCATCCAGCACCTTGGTCATAACCACTCCCATAATATCGCGTTTTGATTCAAGATCATCCCAAGCTCGTTCATATGAGGCTTCCCGAATGGAAAGTTCCATGTAGCCGTCCTCATTTTCGATGTCAGTCAATGTTGCACTAACCGTATCGCCTTGTTTAACCTTTCCAATTGCAAGACCATCCTTAATTTCCTTTCCAAGAACAATTCCTGTCCCAAAACAACCCAGGTCCAGTAATAGTGAATTTGAAGTAATGTCAATAACTCTTCCTTCGAGCACATCTCCAACATGAGGAATCTTAATTGGATTTTCTTCCAAGAGAGTTCCCATTGCTGACAACTCGACTTCTTCTTCAGTCTCAAAAACATGTTTTTTCGGAGCACCAGCTTCAATGACTTCCTTATTGTCTTGCATTTTATCAACTTCCTCAGCGAGTTTATCTAGAATGTCTTTTTTCTTAATTGCCATATGTATTATTTTCTACTAACAAGTAGCGCACTTGTTTGTTAATTATTAAATAGCGCTATTAACACAAAAATTTTCCTTTGCAAGAGAAAATTATTTAAAAACCGTGAAATTAAAGCATTTCACTATTAAGTTTTCTTAAATAATTAATTGCCTAACTATTGTACACGTTAAAGCAGATTCTGGCAAGAGCTAAACGGTAATAATTTTTTGACTACGCCAAATGGCAATTTTTCAGCGCAAAACCATCTCGACAGAGCAAGCTTGATATGCTACTATAATTGTGCAGTCAAAAATAATAATTCATCTTGATAAGTCATTTCACCTTCAAAGGGGATAACTTTTTCATCAATCAGAAACGATGCTTATTCAATATTATGGTCATTCATGCTTCAAAATAACCAGTAAGCCAGGCGGACGAGCAACCGAAGATATTACGCTTTTTTTTGATCCCTTCGGAAAAGAATTGGGAATAAAGCCACCACAAGGTCAGGCTGATGTTGTTTTTGTTTCACATGATCATCATGATCACAATAACATTGAAGCTCTTAAGGGTGAGCCTGTTGTCATAAACACGCCTGGTGAATATGCAGTCAAGGGTATTAACGTGGTAGGCATAGATTCCTTTCATGATTCACAAGAAGGTGTTATGAGGGGGCGCTCCACTATCTTCATAATTGAAAGCGAGGAGCTCAAGATTTGTCACCTCGGAGATATTGGTGGCGAACTCAACGGGAAGCAATTAGAAGAAATTGATGGCGTAGATGTTCTTTTTATTCCAGTTGGTGGAAATTACACAATTGATGGCAAAAAAGCAACTGAATTGATTAGAAAAATAGAACCAGCTATTGTAATTCCAATGCACTACAAGCTGACTGGCAGCACTCTTGAAATAGATGATTTACAAAAATTCTGCAACGAAATGGGAAATTGCCCCGGAGACAAAGTTACCAAGTTAAATATTAAGAAAAAAGAGCTGGAAGGTAAGAGCATGGAAGTTGTTATTATGGATCATGAGGCCTAATCAAAAATATGAACATTGCAAAAAAAATTGAAGCGATACAACAACAACCAGAGCACATCAGACTTCGTTGGGTTTGGGGAAGTGTTGTTCTTTCAATGTTAATCATTCTTATTATCTGGCTCTTATCTATTACGCTAATGTTTAAAAGTAATAGAAGTGAAAGCTCGCAAGAATCAAGCAATAGCAACACCGATGCACAGAATCAAACAATCAGTAATACTCCCTCGCAATCTAATTCCCTAAAAGATTATACTAAGAACAACTCTATCTCAATAGAGTCGGAAGGTATTGCGCCCTCAAAAGAGGTTAACCCTAACCAAGTTAGTGGTTCTACAAATAGCACTTCAAATTCGTCTAACTCATATAAGAACCTGCCAAAATAAAATCAACCCATAAATTGGGTCATGTGCAAATTAGGGTTTTAGGAGGTTAAGTTAAAAATTCAGAGATAGTCTTTGGCTGGAACCATAAATTGCGTATGACCCCATAAATTATTAAAAGTACTAAAAAGTGGGTTTGAACAAATTTGCTCTTTAGTGTTTTGAATATTTAAAATATTTTTTAATAATAGGATTCTCGAAAAGAAAAAATATCTTTTCGAGGTTCATTTTCTACATATGAAATCAACTGAAAAAATCGTAGCTCCTTTTGTGGAGAACATTCAGCCACGCGCTTTGGTGCAAGAAGTTCAACAATCTTATTTAGACTATGCCATGAGTGTGATTGTTTCTCGTGCGCTTCCTGATGTCCGAGATGGACTCAAGCCTGTTCATCGTCGAATTTTGTATTCCATGTGGGAATCAGGTTTGCGACCTTCTGCTAAATTTCGAAAATCAGCCACGGTGGTTGGAGAAGTTCTCGGAAAGTATCATCCACATGGTGACACGGCAGTTTATGATTCGATGGTTCGCTTAGCTCAGGATTTTTCACTTCGCTATCCCTTGGTTTGGGGTCAGGGAAACTTTGGCTCAATGGATGGAGATAGCGCAGCCGCTTATCGCTACACCGAAGCAAAACTCCGACCAATTGCAGAAGAAATGCTTTTCGACATTGAGAAAGACACGGTTGATTTTATTCCAAATTTTGACGGGGTTCACAGGGAACCCGTAGTTTTGCCAGCAAAACTTCCACAACTTTTGCTAAATGGCACCATGGGAATAGCCGTTGGAATGGCCACAAATATCCCTCCTCACAACTTAAATGAGCTAGCCGATGCTATTAATCATTTAATTGATAATCCCGAGGCTTCAATTGATGAGCTAATGCAGTTCGTGAAAGGTCCAGATTTTCCAACTGGTGGCATTATGTATAACACTCCTGGAATTAAAGAAGCTTATTCAACTGGCCGTGGCAAAATTGTAACTCGAGCTAAAGCTGAAATAATTGAAACCAAGGCTGGCGCCTTTCATATAATTATTACTGAAATAACCTACGCTACAAATAAGGCAACTCTTATTATGAAAATTGCTGACCTTGTCAAAGAGGGCAAAATCCTAGGGATTCGTGATTTGCGGGATGAATCAGACAAGGATGGCGTACGAATCGTGATTGAACTAAAAAAAGATGCTTATGCCCAAAAAGTTTTAAACAAGCTATACAATGCGACTGATTTACAAAAGAATTTTAATGTTAACATGTTGGCTTTGGTAGGTGGCATTGACCCTCAAATTTTAAGTTTAAAGTCAATTCTTGAACATTATATCGCTCACAGAAATATTGTGGTCACCAGAAGAACTAAATTTGAGCTTAATAAGGCTAAAGATCGAGCGCATATTCTGGAGGGACTAAAAATAGCACTTGACCACATTGACGCTGTTATTGAAACGATTCGAAAATCTCCAACAAAGGAAGAGGCTCATATTAACTTGATGAAGAAGTTTAAATTGTCTGAAAAGCAAGCAAGTGCAATTCTTGAGATGCGCCTACAAACGCTTGCTGGAATGGAACGTAAAAAAATTGAGGACGAGTTAGCTGAAAAATTAGAAACTATTGCCCAATTGACAAATCTTCTCTCTAGTACAATTAAAATTTTAGCAGTTGTTAAAGATGAATTAATTGCGCTTAAAGAAAAATTCGGCGACGAACGGAAAACCAAAGTATTGCGCACTGGCATTGAAGAATTCAAGCAAGAAGACCTCATCCCAAATGAAGAAGCAATTTTGACAATATCTCAAGATGGCTACATAAAAAGAATGAATCCAAATGTTTATAAGGTTCAAAATCGCGGTGGCAAGGGAGTAATAGGCGCTACCACGAGAGAAGGCGACGTAATCGAAAAAGTTACCAGTGTAATGACTCATGATAATTTAATGTTCTTCACAAACACCGGCAAAGTTTTTCAAACCAAGGCCTACGAAATTCCAGAATCATCACGTACTGGCAAAGGACAAGCCGTGGTTAATTTCTTGCAACTTGCCCAGGAAGAAAAAATCACTGCCATGATTCCGTATAATAAGAATGATGGCTATAAGTTTTTCTTTATGACCACCACTCACGGCGTTGTGAAAAAATCAAAGATTGAGGATTTTGACAATGTAAGGCGCAGCGGTCTCATCGCTATCACTTTAGACAAGGGTGATACCCTTAATTGGGTACTGCCTTCAACTGGCACCGATGAAATCACCATTAGTACTGCCGGCGGTCAAGCTATTCGCTTCAAAGAATCAGATGTTCGCGCAATGGGTCGCAGCGCAGCCGGTGTACGTGGAATTAAGTTAAAGGGCAATGATCTTGTGGTTGGAATGGACATAGTCTTGAAAGGTCAAAAAGGAAATCAGCTTTTAATTATCACGGAAAATGGTTACGGCAAAAGAACTGACCTAGCAGCTTACAAAATTCAAAAGCGAGGCGGATCTGGAATCAAAACTGCCAACATCACAGCCAAGATTGGCAGATTAGTTGGAGCTCACATTATTAATATTGACGAAATTGAAGGTGACTTATTTATTACCTCACTCCAAGGTCAAATTATACGAATTCCGCTTAAAAGCATCTCCGTGCTCGGCCGCGCCACTCAAGGAGTTCGCATCATGAAGCCAAAGGCTGGGGATAAGGTTGCAGCAGCAGCGGTTATCTAATCATTTGCCAAAAACAAATTAACGTGTTATGGTTTGAAGGTAATTAAATTATTTTATTGAGCATACGTTGGTTTTAGCTTAAATAAAGCTTAAACGAGCATATTGCCAAACAAATGCTATGGCGCTAACGCACAAGCAAAAAGAGAGAGTCACCAAGGAAGTTAAACGTCACGAAAAAGACACAGGTTCCCCAGAGTATCAAATTGCGATGTTCACCGAACGCATCAAGAAACTGACTTCTCATCTTAAAAAGAACAAAAAAGATTTTCATTCTCGAAGAGGATTACTCAAAATGGTAGCTAAAAGACGAAAATTACTTTCCTATCTTGAAAAAACCAACGAAAAAACTTACAAAAAAATCATCAAAGAACTTGGGCTTAAGGGCTAAGGCCACAGATGATTACGGATTAATGGCGGATGAACACGAATCACGGATGAACCTGGCTTCAGCAAAATCCGTGATCCGTGAAAATCCGTTTTTAATTTGTTTAAATCCGTAATAAAACAATATGTTACGATCAAAAGAACAACGCGTGGGGGTTTTGGTGGACATCCAAAATCTTTATTACAGCGCCAAGGCGCTTTATGGCAAGAAAGTAAACTTCCAAAAAGTGCTAGAGGCAGCGGTGGGAGAGCGAGTTTTCATTCGTGCTATTGCTTATGGCATCAAAACTGTCGATGGCCAAGAAGAAAAATTTTTCGAAGCCCTCGAAAAACAAGGCTTTGAAGTCAAAACGAAAGATTTGCAAATTTTTCCAGGCGGCGTGAAAAAAGGGGACTGGGATGTGGGCATTGCCGTTGATGCTATCAAACTTTCCAAAAGTTTGGATGTGATTGTGTTAGTTTCCGGTGACGGCGACTACATTCCCCTGGTGCAATATATTCAAAGCACCACTGGATGTCGCGTGGAAGGCATGGCTTTCGGTGAAAGCACTAGTGCAAAACTTGGAGAGGCCTTGGATGACTTTATTGACCTTTCTGAGAACAAAAAGAAGTTTTTGATTTATTCAAGAAATTAAAATGCTTTAAAAAAAACCGACTCAGTCGGTTTTTCTGTTGACAAAACATCTAAACCAGGCTATTGTTTGAGCAGTTAGAAAAATAACAAAATTAAATTAAAAGCTTTAATTGGTGCCTGAGCTGAAAACGAAACACAAACCTCAAAAATTTTTGAGATTTGAATTTCGACTTTAGCCAGTTGTGGCTAACTTGAGGCTAAAAATGTTTATGGCCGCAAAAAAATGGTCCCTCCAAATCGGAGGACGCGAGCTTGAAATTGAAACTGGACTATTGGCTAAACAAGCCAATGGAGCTGTGACTGTCCGCTATGGAGATACAGTTGTTTTGGCAACGGCCGTAATGAGCAAAAACGCTTCCAAAATTGGAGGTTATTTTCCACTAATGGTTGACTACGAGGAGCGTTACTATGCAGCTGGCAAAATTAAGGGTTCACGCTTTATTAAAAGAGAGGGTCGTCCTTCTGACGAAGCAGTTTTAACTGGCAGAGTTGTTGACCGAACTATCCGACCACTTTTTAATCCTCGCATGCGCAATGATGTTCAAGTTGTTGTCACGGTACTTTCAATTGATGGTGAAAACGATCCTGCCATTGTTTCAATGATTGCGGCTTCAACAGCCCTTTCAATTTCCAATATTCCTTGGGCAGGCCCAATTGGAGCTGTGAGAGTTGGCCGAGTGAACGGCGAATTTATTCTCAACCCAGTTAACACTGAAGTTGAAGAAGGGGATATTGATTTGATTATTGCTGGCACCAAAGAAAAAATTAACATGATTGAAGCTGGCATGATCGAGGTTCCGGAACAAGACGTGGTTAAAGCTTTTGCCTTTGGATATGAGGCTATCAAAAAAATTACTACCTTAATTGAGCAAGTTGTGACAGAAGTTGGAAATGTTAAAGTTGCCCCAGCTCTTTTGCAGGCAACACCTGAATTTGAAGCTCAAATCAAGGCTTTATACTTGCAAGAAAATCTTTCTGAAATTTTGTATAACAAAAATAAGCAAGTGATTGAAGAAAAAATGAAAGTGATTAAAGAAAAAATAAACACCTTCATTAAAGAAAACTACACTGAAAACATTGACAAACTCAAAGAAGTTGCGGAGCAAGTTTTCGAGGAAGCTTCAGATGAAATCGTTCATAAAAATATTTTAGAAAATGGTCAACGCCCAGATGGACGCAAACTAAATGAGGTTCGTAGCATTTCTTGTTTGGTTGGCCTGCTTCCACGCACCCACGGTAGCGCAGTGTTTACTCGTGGAGAAACTCAAGCGTTGACTGTTACCACCCTTGGATCGCCTGGGGATGAACAAGTCATTGACACCATGGAGGTTGACATTAAAAAGAGATACATTCATCACTACAATTTTCCACCATTTTCAGTTGGAGAGGTTCGTCCAATGCGCGGACCAGGAAGAAGAGAAATTGGACATGGCGCCCTAGCTGAAAGAGCCTTGGTTCCAGTAATTCCTTCTAAAGAAGAATTTCCATATACCATTTTATTAGTTTCAGAAATTCTTGAATCAAATGGCTCGTCCTCAATGGCTTCAACTTGCGGTTCAACACTTTCTTTAATGGACGCCGGCGTGCCCATTAAACGGCCAGTTAGTGGAATTGCCATGGGAATCATTGTTGGCAGAGATGGAAAATTTGAAGTTTTGACTGACATTCAGGGGCTTGAGGATCATTATGGTGACATGGATTTCAAAGCTGCCGGAACCGAAAATGGAATCACAGCTCTTCAAATGGATGTAAAAGTTGATGGAATCACCATTGAGATGCTTGAAGCGGTATTATTACAATCAAAAGAAAATCGCAAAGAAATTTTAGGTAAAATGCTTGAAACACTGCCAGCACATCGAACAAACATGTCACAATATGCCCCACGCATTATCACAATGCACATTAACCCATCCAAAATTAGAAATGTTATTGGCACTGGTGGAAAAATTATTAATGAAATTATAGATGAAACTGGCGTACAAATTGACATTGAAGATGATGGATCTATTTTCATCACTTCAGTTGATGAAGCCTCCGCCAATAAAGCACAGCAATGGATTGACAACCTAACCCATGAAGTCAAATCTGGTGAGGCCTTCAATGCTAAAGTTACAAGATTAATGACTTTTGGTGCTTTTGCAGAAATTCTTCCCGGTCAAGAAGGTCTAATTCATATTTCAGAATTTTCTGACAAACGAATTGACCGAATTGAAGATATTGTTAAAGTTGGAGATATTGTTCCTGTAAAAGTTAAACAAATTGATGATCAGGGACGCATAAATCTCACAGCAAAGGTTTTAACAAAAACTACTTCTGATTAATTTTGCAGTCTAAAACAATTTATGTTAAAATAAAAGCACTTACAGGTGCTTTTATTTTTTGCTATATTATTATTTAATAAACTCTTACTTTATTAAATAATAAAAAGGTTATTTAACTTCGCAAAAAGAACTAGAACAATTATTTGATATAATTTAAAAAAATGAATAATCAAACAAAAACAAACTCAACGGAAACAATATCTTCACAATCAGTACCAGCGGTTGGTGACTTTATAATGCACACCATGCAAGATGATCTGACTGGCAATAATTCTGTCATCAATAAATCACGAAACCCAATTAATATTGAAACACCAAAAACAAATATATCCATCAACAATCCACCATCTCAATCAATTTCACCCTTTGGAGCAACTGTCCCTGCGCCAAGGCAAGGACAAATATCCCAACCAATTTTGCCAGCTCCTCAAAAAGGCGCGCCTAAACTAATTGAGGTCGAAGCTGGAAATAAAAAGAATGTCCCTAGTGGAAACACTGTCTACAAATTTGTTTTTTCTGGAATCATAGTGGCTATCATTGCTATTGTCGGTGCCGGATATTACTTTTATAGCAGCAGCCAATCAAAAAAAATTACGGGGGGATGGAGCGAGTGGAGCACTTGCAGTAAAACTTGCGGTGGCGGTACTCAAACTAGAGCCTGCAATAATCCTTCTCCGGCAGCTGGTGGGTCTGATTGCACTGGTTCAGTTTCACAAGCATGCAACTCTCAAGTATGCATAGTAGACGCAACTAACCTTATTCCAACTTATTCTCCAACAAATCCCAACTATTTAACTATAAATTTCTCAACACAATCATCCACCGAAATTGAAGAGCAATTAATAAAAATAGCTGGCGAAATAAAATCACTTTCACTTGCAGTGCCTTATGAATTTGTAGTGGTTGACACTAGCAATAATCGCGTACCATTTAAAACTTTTGCCGATGCTGTTAAGATGACCCTTGCGCCTTCTATAATTGAGAAATTAGGCCAAGACTTTTCCTTATTTTTTTACAATGACAATAACAATGTTCGCTTAGGCATTAAAATGACAACCCTAGCTAACAGTAAAAAACCGCTGGAAACAGAGATGACTAAAGAAGAAAAAACAATTATAGGTGATATTTCTTTTATTTTCCTAGACTCAGTGGTTGAAAAAAGGGAGGGCCTATTTACAACGAGCGTTTACAATACTAATAATGAATTAATTAGATATCTAAATGTTAACCAAGACAGAAGTCTATCAGTTGACTATGTGGTCACTAATGACTCCTTATTTATTGGCTCCAGCAAGGATACTTTAAGAGTAATTTATTTAAAACAAAGATCTTTAGCTACCCAACCAGTAATAAGTAATAATATCACCATTGTTCCCTCCTCAACCAGCGAAACTCCTTAAATAATAACTGTGGATAACCTGTTGATAAAACAAGGATTTAATCAAATTAGTTAAAATAAATTATTTATTTTTCAGGTGTAATTTTTTAGTTAAATAAATAGATACTATAATAGTGTCAATAAATATCTAATTAAGTCCTTATATAAGCTTTTTTTCCTTCCTTGTTTTGACTTAGATGATTTATTCTGCTATAATTGACATATCAAGTGAACTTTAACAACATTCTTAACTCGGTACCCACGTTCCAATCACAATTTCCCCCTATTTGTGATTGGAACGTGGGTACTGTCCAAAGTTTTAGTTCATCGCAGCTAAAACGCTCCTATTCTGAGAGGAGAAACAAAACAAAAACAAAAACTTTTTTTAAAAATCAAAATAAATAAAAAAAGACTAAAATAGTTCTTTCAAATAAAATAAAGGCTTTATGCCAGAGGATAGGTACACATATAGTATATTAAAATAAAAGCTCAGAATAATATACAAGCAAAGAGTTGTATGTATACAAAATACATGTAATCCGTAAACCAGAAAATGCAATGCACCTTCACCCGGGCTTGCTATAAGTTTCAAATTTACATGTTGATACATGCATAACACTCGGCGCTGTACGCCATATTATATTTAATTGGGCGCTTTACAGCGCCGGGTTTCCATACTTTTATGAAATTCGGTTTAATTAGTTTAATCAATGCACCATTTGGGTGTTTTTTTGTTTTTATAGTAAGAATATTCTATACTTACATTATCCTCTAATAAACATTGTTTATGTTAGATTTTTTTAAAAATAATACCACCTTATCTTTGGGTCAATTGGGCGAGCGGTCTGCAGCTATATATTTAAAGAATTTAGGATATAAAATAGTCTGTGTTAATTTCACAAATAAACACGGAAGGAGACTTGGGGAAATTGATATTATTGCCAAAGATAGCAAACAAATTGTTTTTGTCGAAGTTAAAACAAGAAAAAAAACTCACTACAATAATCATAACTTGCCAGAAGAAAATATTGGCTACCAAAAACTATTTAAATTAAAGAAGATTTCAGAATATTATATAAAAACCAATAATCTCTGGGATGTTTCCTATAGATTTGATGCTATTTCATTGATTTATGACCAACAAACAGAAATATTTACTATTAAACATTTAAAAAGTATATTTTTGTAGACATAATTTTTTTTTGTTGATATAATAAAACGGTATTAATAACCCAGAGCAAGCACTGAACACTACTGGCTTATGAGGTAAATACCCTTTACTGCCTCCATTGAATCGGTACTGATACACATTAGGGCGCTCACTTCACTAGATAATAAAAACGTACCTATTGATTAAATTAACTCTTAATATAACAATCCTATGCCGCTAACAAAAGACACACTACTTGATCTTAATAGTAAACTTCTCACTGAAAAAGAGCGAATTGAGAGCGAACTTAGCTGTATTACTAAACCATCATTATCCAGCAATCGAGAAACTATTTTTAATGAAATAGGCACAGATGAAGATGAAAATGCCACTGAAGTTGAAGAATACACTGACAATTTAGCTATTGAGAATACTCTTGAAAAACAACTTGAAGAAATTAACGCTGCTCTAATCCGAATCAAACAAAATTCATACGGAAAATGTGAAATTTGCGGATTTAATATAAACATTGAAAGACTAAAGGTTTATCCTTCTGCCAAAAAATGCACCCTTTGCTAAAAAATGTTGCAACAAATAAAACAATCGATTTGTAAAATAGCTATAAAATCAAATATTTTATTGATTTTGATACCTATTTTTCTAAATCAATTTATTTCTCATAAAATCCACACTAGTAGTGGATTTTATGTTTGCAATAGAGGAATTTCTTTTAGTTTTATGCTTTCTTGGCAAAGTTGGCATATTTGGTTTGTGTTGCTGTTAATTTTTTTGGTTTATTTATTGTATAACTATCGTAAAAGCCAAATGAATTTACTAACTTTTATCTATACTGCACTTCTTTTTAGTGGCGTCATTTCAAATTTAGCTGATCGAATCTTTTATGGCTGCGTTATAGATTATCTATCCATACGGATTATTAATTTACCTTTTTTTAATATTTCTGATATAGAAATATTTATTGGTTTTTTATTGTTTATCTTTACAAATACTAAAAAAAGTGAGCCCTCTGTGCATATGTTGTTAATAACTAGTATTCTAACCTTAATTTACTGTTAATAACCTCTTAACTTAGGTGTGTACAAAATTACTCACCCTCAACACTTTGTTAAATTATTATTTTAATACACCTTAATAACTAAATTTACCGCCCACTTGTCCACACGGCAATTAATATACTAACCCTTATTATAAAGACAGGAACCACTTATCCACTAAATATCATTTCTTATATAATAATAAAGTATTAATATATAATATATATAATAATATATTATAAGCGACTCTTAAGAGGACTTGGGTTGAAAAATTATACTAAGGAGAGATTTTTATAGGCAATACTGAAACACAACAAAAAATAACTATCTATAACTAATTATATATTTAAAACATCGTGTCAAATCATTTAACTATGACACCGAAACTGCATTTTCCAACACATTTGAAAATGACGCTAAAGAAGGGCTTAATTGTTTAGTTAAATCAACATTCTCTAGACCTTTTTTCTTTTGATAAAT
>Ga0194047_10000397_pt1 | contig 29656 bp, 53 predicted proteins | sample JunL225m_MetaG_2_FD_160070 | JGI IMG/M metagenome (GOLD analysis project Ga0194047, IMG submission 160070) | Anoxic zone freshwater microbial communities from boreal shield lake in IISD Experimental Lakes Area, Ontario, Canada - Jun2016-L221-5m | ecosystem: Environmental > Aquatic > Freshwater... | reverse complement strand
CGAGTATATTACTCACGATGTACGCATGGTTGGGGGCCAAATCTATCTTAACAGCGTGCTATCAACACCTGCGGAGTTCCGTAGTTTGATAGGCGTCCCGTATATCGAGCCGACAAAGGAGATTTCCAACGTAACGCCACGCATAACACCTACAGAGGGAGTACTGAAGCCTGCCCGCATGACGGTGCCTATCCGTGTTCCCGTACCCACGATGAAGAAGATTTAAGGAGAAGATATGTCAAACTTTACGTATGAGGATTCCGTTGAGATTAACGACCAGGACCAGACGGCTAAGTTGCAGAGTGGCGGTTATCCCGGTTTCTACTTCTCCTCGAATGCTCCTGCACCACAGGGAGCGCCTTGGCTTACGGACGATGGGCTCATTGCACGGCGAAACGTAGCTCCTGCAAGAAGCTACACCGGATGGACTCATGCAAACTTCGATCAGGCGAGTGTACATGGCGCAGTACTCCTGGAACTTGATATTCCGTCCGCGAAGCTAACACATCCTAAGAATGAGGAAATTCACTGGGTACTACCTATTCTCACTTTCTACCCGCTTATCAAGACGTGGACGGGAGAATCGGATATCAAAGCCATTGATTTTGGCGCAGATCGTATGAAGCTACGCGGCTATACACGGCCAGGGCAGCGGGCAGGCATTGCATACGGGTGGCGTGATACCGAATTTCAGGGGAAAAAGAGTAAGCAGAGTTATGTCGGCTCCCTTGTTGTCCCTCGCTTTATGCTTCGCGGCACCGAAGGTATGTACGCGGATAATGACGGTATTGCGCCCAAGGACATGCAAGCACTTCCGTTTCACATCGGAGATAAAGGGCAGAAGGGAACAGAGTATTTCTTTAAGGCGCTTTGCGATGGGCAGATGCTTGCGACACGGCTGATGACCGAGCGAAAAGCGCTGTATGAGTATTGGACAAATTTCTACAATGACAGCGGCATGGATCTCGCCGAAGTTACGAAGTGCAGAGACTTTATTGAGAGTCTGGCTGCGCGAGGAATGAAGAATCTGCCGCCATGTTGGGTTGCACACACTATCGGGGCATCGCCCGAACAGTATCCCGTAGGCAGCGGCGACAACGCAACTCAGTTCGGGAAGAAATATGGCACGTGGTCATTTAATAATGCGACCGATTCAACCCTGGACGAGCTGTTAGCGCGGGTTGCCATGCCATACGAAATTGAGTTGCTCACCCCGCTCGTGGCAGAAGGTATTCGCTGGTCCGAAGGGGCGAGTACTATTAGCACGCCAAAGAGCGACAAAGCAATCTAAATCACACGGCGAAAGCGGCACAGAATGAGACTCTGTGCCGCTTTTTGTATGCCCTGAAACAGCTATGGCATTCTATATGTTTTGGAGGTAGCGCATGGACGGTCATGACTGGTCAGACATTATTCGGCGCATTGATTCACGCGACGTGATCGAGTCGTCCGGCAGACGCTGGAGAACAAGCTGTGTCAGCCATGCAGACTCGACTCCTTCGTTAGATCTTTATGATGATGGAGGATTCTATTGTCATGGCTGCGGCGACAAAGGCAGCTATATTGATCTCATGGTCTATGCTGAGTGTGGAAGAAAGCTTTCTCCACGAGAACATCCCCACGATTCTCGTATGCGGCAAGCCTATGCAAAGGCGTTTGAGGAAGCACGAGAACGAAGCTGGAGTACGAGCAGTTACGGAATAAGTCGTCAAGACAGAGAACGCAGATCTTTTACGGCGGTTGAGCAAGAATTCTTGATGGCATGTCATGAACAGGTTTTTCGCCCTTCGCTTCTCAGTGATTTGGAAATGAAAGAGTACCTTCGAGGTCGAGGCATTTATGATATTCATCCTGCGCTCGGAAGTTGCCGCCCAACCCATTGGCCTATGATCTCGGACATTGCGTACAATCAATTCAATGATCGCACACTGATAGATAGTGTGGGATTTGAAAGCCGTAAACGGCCCGGTTCGCTGATGATTGGCTACATGATTTTGACGTTCAATTTCCACCAGGGGAAAATAAACTATTACCAAGGAAGGAGAATGAAGTACGATTCAAGCTGGCGATATTACAATCCGCCCGATATCAAGAAGATTCCTATTACACTTGCCGCAATGAACACCGACCACCCCCTGATGATCGGGAGTGAAGGACTCTACAAGACCGCATGGCTCACCCAATACGGGTGGACGCCTATCAGCTTTATGGACGATAAACCCGAGAAATGGTCAATCACAGATATCACTCGACTAAAGGATAGCCTGTTCTGCGAAGACAACGATTCCAATGGGCAGGGTCAGAAAGCAGGGACTTTGGTATCGCGTATTAGCTGGAGCGAAAACCTGGATATTACTATTGTCAAAACTCCTGATCCTCACAAAGACTTGGATAGCTGGGCCACCTCACGAAACATGAAACAGGCTGCGGCACACCTACGGGCTCTGCATGACTATCGGTAGACAGGGATAACCACAAGTGATATAATATCACTAACACGTAAAGGAGCTGTCATGTCCACACCTACACCGGCACCGTATTTTTACTGGGGGGAGGGAACATCATGCCCCACGGACGTTATTCGCTTTGAACTTGTCAAGACCTTTACACAATCGGTACGGAGTGACGGGTCAATCTGGCTTATCGGATCAATCAATATCCTTCCCAGCCCCCATGCACGCACACCCAAGCTACAGAAAGCGCGGGCCTATGGTATCAAAGCCAAAGGCACATTTCCGCGTATCCAAAATGGACAGATTTACGAAGCCGAAGCGACGATGATATGGGACGATTATAGCAAACTCGCTCAGTATCATTGTTGGTCTGTCGTGCTAGAGAATATCAAGCCCGCTGCGCTGGATGACACAGGCACGATTGAGCGCTTTATTCGACGCATTCCGGGTATCGGGGAGAAGTATGCGAATCGTATCGTCAAGGCTCTGGGCATGGATACTATCCGAGTCCTTAAAGAAGACCCTAAGAGAATCTGTACGCTGATTAAGCGCGATCCGGAGTCGGAATCAGGGCAGGAGATGATTGCTGCCCTACCGAAACTTATGGCACGCTTTGATGTAGACAGTGTTTTGGAAAGGCATGGGGTCAATGGCCCAACAATCAATCGTATCTATAAGTATACGACACATCCTCAGGAACACGTGGCAGGGAATCCCTTTGATCTTGTCAATGTAGAAGGGGTTAGTTATGCCTCTGCGTATGGAATTGGCATGGAATGGGGTAAGCATTGGCGAGACTCCACGAAACCTATCTCTGCCGACGATCCCCGTGTGCTGGACTTTGCATTATATCGAGCCGTCGTAGAGATTGAGAAAGAGGGTCATGTCTATAGCCCTACGGAAATAGTCTGCCAAATGGCAGAATCTGTGAGCAAGGATATCGCAGGAGTCTACAATCAATACTGTGCGTTTCTGTATAACCAACCTACCGACTCCGAAGAAGCGCTGTGGGCAGAGAAAGCTCGCAACCTCTTACACACTCTCACCTATCGAGATGAGTCAGGCGATATTTGGGCTGCGCGTAATTATATGTACGAGACCCAGATAGCCGACAAGCTCGCAGAATTAGCTCATCGTCCTGCATTGTGGCCGAATGATCGTATCGAGGCTGCGGCAGCAAAAGTTCTCGCACGCTATACGAAGAAGAAGCAAAGACTTCCCAGCGAGGATCAAGTAGCACATGTCCTAACATTATTGAAACGTCGTGTGGGGGTACTGGACGGGGGCGCAGGTTCCGGTAAAACAACGGCAACGCTGTTTATGTATGACGTTCTGACGGAGCTGAAGATTGCGGTACTCATGGCAGCTCCCACCGGAAAAGCAGCACGTCGAATTTGTGAAATCACAGGCCACGATGGGAGAACCATTCATCGACATACGGGCGCAGGTATTGGCGGGGGCGCTCCGAGTAAGACTCGTAACAGCCCCTTCGAAGCAGCGGTGGTCATTGCGGATGAATCAGGCATGTATAGCGATTACTTAGCATGGCTCATTACACAGCCGGTCAACGAAGCGCGTGGGTGTATCTACTTTGTGGGAGATACAAATCAACTTAAACCTGTTCAGGGCGGTGACTTTCTTCCGGAACTCATTGCGGCTTCGCGAGAAGTAGCGGAAGCCCAACGCGAAATGATCACCGATCCGGAGCTTCTTGCCAAAAAAGTCTATGAAGAAATCCCTGTCACGACACTGACGACGATCTTTCGGCAGGAGTCGCCAGGGGGAGAAGTGAGTCAACTCATTGATGTCTGTTACGGAGCGTTGTATGGCTATGATCCGCGTGAAGATCACCTTGAATATGTGAACGGGGCTTCGCATCGCGTAAGGGGAAAGCCCCTTGATGACAACGTGATTTTTATCGACACCTCAGATATCGAAGCAATCCGGGTCAAGGTTGCGGAGATTGTTCGTGCCTATGGGGCTTCTGAGGTGCCTCTTCCCGTACGAAAGGGCATTATCGAGTCCATCCCGCCTATTTTGAATTACAAATATGGGGATGGATGCAAGTTTGATCCCGTGACAGGTATTGAAATAGGAGATGCGTGTATCGTGGATCTCAACACGGTTGTGCAAAGAGAAGTAAACCCACCACATCGGGATCTCGAAGAGCTTAAACTTGCACATACACTTTACCGCGTCGGAGACCGGCTTAATTGGACGAAGAACCTTTACAATCTCGAATTGTACCAGGATGCTGAGTTGATGAACGGGCAGGAGGTCTACCTGAGAGGCATCAATGACGACGACCCGGAGATTGGACGAGTCTACGAAGTCCAAGATGGAGCCGGTGAGAACTCGGCTCTTCTTCGGATTAAGCCAGATGAATTCGCAGCCGCGCTCGGGTATTCCATCTCCGCACACAAGTTCCAAGGAAGCGAATCTGACTGGGGAATCGTCATTGCGCATCCTTCGGGATACATCAGCCGCGCATGGTGGTACACCGCATTGACCCGGTTCAAAAAAGGAGTCATTGTTATTGGCGATACAAAGAAGATTTTTCGAGGACATACCAAAGACCAAAACCGACGAACGAAGCTAAAAGAGTTTATTGTCGAGAAGCTACGACGACCACAGGAGGTTCTATGACAGATGTATGGTATCGCTGGTATGAAAAAAGACAGACAGTACACGATGAATTTCAGTCAGTACACGATGAATTTCAGCTCATTGTTCCGTGGGCAAATCCATACATGTATGAACACCCCTTTGATTTTTTCTACGCAACGCCGGAATTAGCATATGAAGGAAAGCAAGAACTCGCCCCTGATGAGGATTGGGTTCTTGTAAAAGTAACGCGGGAGGTTCTATGAATATCACACTCGAAGTTACTATTACGCCGGAGACCTATAATACCGTTGCGTTCTATACCATCGTCGCAAACGGCAAATATGTGTGCAAAGATCTGGTCTTAGCAGACGCCATGCCATGTCTGGAAAGCTATCTCGATAGTGCAGAGTTAACCGAAGCGATCCGCGTAGAATCCCGCTGGCATCGAGACTCTTATCGAGACTCTGTATGGGAGGTGATTTCAATAACAGAGCATGGCATTATGCTCTGTTCCGTAACTGACGACACCGTTGATTTTCATACATCGCGTGTTGTTTCCGAGAACACACTTCGCGAAAGGTTTACGTGCCTATTACGCTGAAAGGATACCTTCATGCAGAAGATGTACCTCGTCACGATTGGAAACTTCTATCGAGACCATCCGCATAGCTCTTTCTATGACACCTCGCTCACACGTATCCAGGAAAAATTACGCCTCGTGGGATACCGTAAGAAAGCAATACGCGGAAAGGAGAGGGCGTTTTACGAGCATCCACAGAAGAGCCAATGGGCCAAGGTATTTGATTTACCCCAGCTTCCCATGATACGAAAGGAGTGCGAATACGAGCATGAACCTACCTTGTCAACTCTCGAATCTGACTGAAGTGGGGATAAATACCGATTTTGTCGTCATGTGGGAAATTATGGGACATACGCTGATCCTCACGCTCTCTACCGGGAGGGAATTGAGTTTCAGCCTCACTAATCCGGCGAATAAATTGCTTCGTCGTCGCTACTTTAAGGAGGTTTCTCATGAATTACAATCTGCTTAACGAGATTGAAGACCATTATCGTGAAGGGGCGTTAACGGCACAGCATGCTCTCGAAGAGCTTGAGCGAGTTCATATCAGTGTGACAAACTCGCTTCAACAGCTTGATGAGGCGAAGAAAGGAATTATCGCATTCGCCACAAAACTCCTGGGAGAACTGGGAGTAACCAAAGTACCCCTTACTCAGCACACCGTGATGATTGTCGAAGGTTCTACGTCGGAATCCTATGCAAAGCAAGACATTGACGAGTGGGCGCTTACGCAACGACGGATCATCGTCGCACCCCTGGCGGAATATGTACACGCCATGAACTGGTACGAGAATCTCGACACTATGACCGCAGATTATCTTAAAGAGGCTCTTGATAAACCTGCGAAGATAAAAGTATCCTCTGCGGTAGGTTATGCGATGACCTCGCTTAAACGCGATAATTGGAAATTCACTCACGAGTTTGAAGAGATGTACGAAGCAGTTCGCGACGATCCTCGCTGGTATTGCATTGACGCACTTCTGGCAACGAAGAAAAAGACGACTCGCGCAAGCTATACAACGTTTAAACGTAAGGGGAATTGATATGGAAATGGTATGCAGAATTTTCAACGACGCTAAGGACGCTCAGTGAACACCAAAGAACTTAATAAGCTGTCATGTGTCGAGGTACGGGAACTTTTCCGTACCTCGGTTACCCCCTCTATTAACTATACGCGGGATGCTCATCTTCAGCCCCTTTATGCGAAATTAGCTGCACAGACGATCTATCCTGACTTTATTCTCCTTCCGGAAGGAGAACGCTGGAAAGGCAAGGCACATCCTGATATGCATTTCTGGCTTTGGGGCCAAAGTGTCGAGGAGGTACTATGGAAGATCGTGTTGTACAACGCCTAGAATATCGCTATACAACGTGGATTGAGATGCCTACCCATCTTGAAATTTACCTCACGAGGGAGGGGTTTGACTGGTGTGTGCAACGGCTTTCTGACGCAGAAGTAGGCCGAAAACGTTACTGGGAGGCTCATCAGGAGCTAAAGCTACATTATGTGGGCCGTCCGCTCGAACTTGCCCAGGAACAGCTTCGGTATCGTAACTCCATTTCACTCACGAGCCCTCTTGATATCTGGTATGATCTTATCGAAGAAGCAACTGAGTGGTATTGTCTCACCGAATGGGATCGGGCGCGACTAGGAGCGCTTACCGGGAATCCTTTCCTTATAGCAAAGAACGAACTCGATGAGGAAGGGTTATTAGATATCGACCGTCTGCGTAATGTCTGGATTTTCGTCACCTACGAATGGGAAGATCCGTTAGAAATCCTCACCGAGAACTACGGGAATGTGTTACGACTAAAGAAAATCTTTATCTATGGCGAGAAAGGGGAGATCACGGTATGATCGCGATTTCAATCATTATCCTTGTTCTTGCTGTGGGTAATATTATTATCCACTACCAAGAACGCACATACAAACGGGCATTATATTGGCCCACGTGGAGTAAGTTGGTTTTGTCTCCGTTGGGAGTATATATTCTCTGGAAGGAGTGGGAACACGAACAGCAAGGAGTGCAGGGTCAGCAACGACGCTGGCAACGTTCTTCAAAATCGGCAGAACCTACGATAAAGCTAGATAAAACAAAGTGGAGACGTAATGAAATTGACGATACCGACCCACGCCTATAAATTAGGCGACGGCGGCGAGGGAAAGAAATTCCACCTCCTTGCCGAGTTGACGACGGATCTTACCTTCTATGGGCAAACGGTATGCGGGCGAATCGCATACTGTGACAATAACCCTCCTGTATTGATAGCACAGATCGATGCCAAAGATCTGTGCGAACATTGTCGAGGGGCGTTGATCGTGGAAAATTGACGGCCCTGGTATACTGATGACGGCGCTTCTCTTCATCGCCGGTAGGGTTTGCGGGAACTCTACCGGCACTTTTATAAGATAACCATATGTGATATCATAGAACTTACAGGAGGTTTTATGTTCTACGTTGAATCGCGAGTCATTTCCCCAACAGGAAGGGTACATCGTCGCCAATATGCGACGATGACGACCTATAACGCCGCGAAGACGAAGCTAGAGCAGTCAGTACTCCATTTCCGCACACAAAAGTATCATGTTATTGGCATCATTCGCCATGATGAGACGATACTAAGTGTGAAGAGGTATGGAGGATACCGATACAGGAGGCACTATGTCAGCTAAGAAAGTTCTTGATAGAGTTCATACCGAGATTAGCAATATTGTCTTGGACATGGACGAGGGGCCGCAGAGAGAACGTCTCGCGACATTACTCTACTCTCTCCAGCCCAAGGCAGTTGGTAGTATCTTGACCAACGCAGAAATGCGGGAACGCCGTACCGCAGATGATTATCAAACTGATCCTCGCCTCTGTAAAGCATTCTTCGAACACGATGTCCTGTATCGTAAACCCCAGAGGGTTTTGGATGTCGGAGCAGGCATTGGAATGTGGGGCCGCGCATTGGCGGCAAAGTATCCTGATGTGGAACAGCATGGCATTGACATTCAACAGCTTTTGATGCCGCCTGATATTTATGGGAGACGGTTTGTGCGTAGTTTCCTTGACGAGAGGATGTTGCCGGAAGATCCTCAACAGGGAGGAAGGGGGTATACCCATATTGGGTGGAATTTCCCTTACGGGAATTCTGAACATCGCGATCTCATTACCACATTTATGTTCAAAGCCTATACGTTACTGCCGGTGGAAGGCGTCGGAGAAATTTGGTGCTTGACCCGACTCAATTGGCTAAGCGGAGTTGAGCGATCTGAGACTATCTTTGGATCAGAGAATCCTGCACAAGAGCCATGGCGGGAAGATGTTGTGGTTCTTTCCACACGGCCCACGTTTTATTACCCGATTGAAGCACGCAGCGATTGGGAAGGCGGGAAGCTGGATGATGTCTATGAAGGACATACATATCCCTCAGACTATGCGATGGTTCGCTTTGCTTTTGAGAATCGTAAGCCGGTGGGAACCCAGCAAATCATTCATCGACTCGTCTACGATAAAAAGAAGCCAAAAAAGCCAAAAAAGAAGAGTACGCCAACGAACCTGCTAGAGGCTCTATGATCTATCAGCTTGCCCAGGGGGAGGACAGAGCATGGTTTACTTTCTACGAGGATTATCGTCGGATGGTTCATACAAAATTGACCCGATATCACGATAACGCCGCAGACGTAGAGGAGATGGTCAATGATGTTTTTCTTCGACTGTTCACCCAACTTCAGCGATGCCCTTCGCGATTTCCGGGCATGGGGGCATTGGTTTGCTATATGGAATCGGTTATTCGATCTGTGGCCATCGATCGCCGACGCAAACAAAGGCCCACATGTTTTCTTTCCGAGAACCAACCTGCCCCCCTGGAGACTCATGCCATCGAGCAACAAGAACTCCGTGAAGAGCTTCGCGAAATTCTGGGAGATGTCTACGATCCGCTTCTGAGCAGAATTGGTTATAATATGCCCGTGAAGGAGGTATGTCACTATTACCACTTCTCTAGCCCACGTCAGTTCTATGATCTCCGCCGACACGCCATGGAACGGTCTCGTAAATTTCGTCCTCAGCTTGAAATATACAGGAGCTTCTCATGATTGAGCGACAGTATTTGAGTGAACTTCCTCTTTACAGTATCGTACGTCTTATCGATACACGCTACGCCGTGATTATGGAGCCTCCCAGTACGACAGGGCCGCATGCACATGAGATCACGGTACGCCTACAAAGCGGTCAGCTTGTCAGTCTTCCCAGCAGTACCGAAGTCGAGTTAGTCAAGACAACACTTCAATCTGCGCTCGTTGTGCTCAATATGGTGACCTATCAGATCAACTCGGTGACCGTCGTGAAACTTTCTGACCTTCTGGGCTAAAACGACGGGGGCAGTGCCATAAACGCTGCCCCCATGGAGGTTCTTATGCTGTACATCGTCGAATGCCCTCGTTGTAGCGGAGGTCTCATCACTGTGGAAGAGGTAACAATTAAGACGAAGAAAGGGCCTTGCTATGACTACACGATTAACGAAGTGCTGAATGTCGATGGGCCAGACGGTCATATCGTTTTCAATAACAAGCGTTACTCTCTTCGCACTATCCTGATTGTCGGAGGGCGTGCCCGCTGTGACTCCTGCAATGCACTGATCGATCTGTGTAATCTGATGGATAGGTAGGAGGTTCTATGAGTATTCTCGAAAACGCACTCACGGAAAGGGTCATCGCACGGAATGCGAGAAGAGCCGAACTCGGAACATGGGCAAGGTCTGCATTAAGTACATACTATAATTTCCGTCTCGATAAGATGGAGGACGCTGATTACCAATACGATATCAATAGTCGCGTTATCCAAGAATGCCATAGCAAAACGGCGTTGATCGAGGAAATCTTGGATATTGCCTTACCTGTAATGACAACTGCACCCGGAGAATTGAGCTTTATCGCAAGTCATGGCGAATACGAGCGTCGTATCGTCGTAGGAATTCAGCTTCCCACGGATTTTAACCAGATTGCACTCCATGCCTCTGATGGACGGTATCTTGCAACACTAGAAATCGCGCTATTTCAGAATGGGGAGCTTAATATCGAAGTATGCAACCGTAGGAAGAAGATTCGTGCACTGTCGTTTCATAAAGGCCGCTCTACCTTTGATCATACCGCAGAAAAAGGTGGTACCATAGGAGTCCATGTCCAGGCAGAGGACCGCTAATCGCTATACGAGGAATATCTTAGGGAGGTGAGTTGTGAAGATCGTGGGATGTGCGCTGTGTGTTCACGCAGCCGAGTACATTGGCCCGTATGAATCGCAAACTAAGATTATCTGGGTGCCCCTTTGCTACGATCACGCGGTAAACTGGAACATCTATAAGAGAGAACTTCCCATGTTCGCGCTCAAAGATACCGCCGCATTGCAGATTCACATGCTTCCCCGACTCCCTCTCTAACTCCTTCTTCCCCTTCCTTTCTTCTTTTTTATCTTCGTCAGGAGTTGTGTCCTATAACGGTAAGTGATATAATATTACTAGCAGAAAGGGCCACAATGAGTATTGACACGGTGTATCAACTCATCACGGACAGTGCCTTGCAGCTTCTTGATAAAGGCATTGTCTTCTGGCGGGAACCGTGGAACGGACCCAGCGACAGTCCTCAAAATCTGTGGGCACATCTGAAGACCAAACAGGGCCATCGGGGAGTCTATCAGGGGGTGAATACGTTCTCTCTCCACGGACGAAGACTTCTGCGAGGATACAATTCGCCATGGTGGGTTACACCCTTGCAAGCAACCAAGTTAGGCGGAAAGGTCATGGAGTCTCAACTCTACAAGAACGGAGGGCCAGGAGGTAGTCTCGTCGTTTACTGGGACATGACGGAAAAAACGAAAGCAGACGGAACAACCAAGAAAAACTTTTTCTTGAAGTTCACCAGCGTCTACCATGTGGATCAATGCGAGGGACTTGACGGAACAATTCCCCCGGAGGAAATTGTGCCACGAGTCTTTACACCACACGAGATGGCAGAGCAGATTATTGTGGGTCGGCCACATCCTGCGCCCATTACACATGACGGAGGCAACAGAGCCTATTATCGGCCTATAAATCATACGATTCACATGCCCCATGCACAATGCTTTGAAAGTGCTACAGCCTATTACAGTACGCTCTGGCACGAGGTTACGCATTCGACAGGCATTGATCTGCAACGCTATAAGGCAGGTGACGCCACATTTGGAAGCGACCCCTACGCTTTCGAAGAGCTTGTCGCGGAAATGGGAGCAACGGCTTTGTGTGCTCATTGTGGTATGGAAAATCAAGGAGATTTCGATCAGAGCGCCGCATATCTCGCAGGTTGGGTTTCGCGGTTTAAGGAGAAACGTGATTTGCTGTACAAAGCTGCGGCGGCAGCGGAGAAGAGTCGGAAGTATCTCTTAAAAGAAATCTCAGTGGAGGAGGAAGTATGAACACAATCCGATTGTCTGCTCGTGACAGTGAAATCTTCTTGACGGCACTCACAACGACAAGCGAAGGATTAGGGAAGCTTAGTGCGCTTTATGATCGGCTTTCGGAGGTAGAAAGTATCGATGACGATTCTCATATTAGCATCGTCTATGCGAAAGGCAATAACGCCGTCTGGGTGGTCAAAGCATATCACAGCCTTACTTCCGCATTGACCCATGCACATGATGCCGAGGAAGAATGGGCCAATGCAATTGCAGCCCATAAAGACGAGACCGAAAAAGAATGGAATGATGCGATGCACCTCCTTTATGGCATGAATCATCCTTATAGCCGCAGTCTGCTCGATCCCTGCCGATGGATGTATATTGACTTTAACGTAGCTCAACTCCCAGACATTGACTATCAAGTAGTGCCTGTTCTTCTTCACTAGAGTCAATAAACAGGGGGATGTGGAGACGCATCCCCCTAGAAAGGTCTTTATGTATACCGAGGAACAGCAAAGAAGGCTCCGAAATGCCGTGACCGCATTGTATGGGGCATATGGAACACGAAGTACGCGACAACCTATTACGAGTGATTTTCGATATCCGACCGAGAAGTATGGAAGTTTCAGGGTCAATAAGGTATCGCGAGAGTCAATCTGGGGCAAAGTTTCTATTCAATTCTATGTCGATGGCGGTATTGTCCACTGCTGTCATCATGCGGCTGAATGGGATAACGAGTACTACGACCTATCGCGATGGGAGAAATCATGACACTTAAAGACTTCACCCAGGGATTTCTGCATAAACATCTTGCTGAATTCCCTTCTGAATCTACGAGTCTTACATGCGTTTTCAATGTCATGCATGCAACATACTATTTTTATGAAGGGGATAAAGTAACTCTCTTATACCATACGGCACGGGCATTGGAAGAACGTATTCGTTTTCTTGAGGAGGAAATCGCCGCACAGCGACAATTGATGGGCCGTATTCAAACCTTCGCAAAGGAATCACAAAGCCTTTCCGATTGGTATACTACAATTGCGAATACACGAGAGAAACCATGAGCCTTCACACCGAAACCCTCACAAAAGATTTCGTCACCAATCTTCGTGCTGACTTTACGAGCCTAGAAGGACATACATGCTGCACGCTCATCCTTAATCTCAATCAGCACGGGTTCGCGATTTATCCTGGCAACGAAATCGGTAAACTACAGGCGAAACTTCGCGATAAAGACCAAGAGATACACGGACTTCGTATACGCATTGCCGAATATGAGGAAACTCATCAACGTATTCAACGCATACTCCAGGAGGTAGAAAATGATTAACTCCGTAACCTATCAGAAAGTACAAAACCTTCTTCGAGAGTATCGAAGAAAAGGAGCTCTCCTGGATAGCCTCGACATTCTTGAAGCAATTTCGACGCTAATGCCCGATCCCGGATATCACATCTACGACATCGGCGAAGAGAGCTATATTGAAGATTTTCTCGACCATTGGATCGTCGATGTCACAGGACAGTACGCTATTCAATCCGACGATCCGGATGTAGCGCTCCTCACCGACGAGAACCAAGCGGAACTTGACGAGATTGTTCAGTGTAGTAAAGATGCGTATCAATTTCATACGGAGAATATATGAAAACATTCCGCACATATCACGATTATCTCGAACATGACGAGGGTGTTTTCGAACTCGTGACATCGCCCCTCGCCGACACGGTTGAAGTATCTATCGTCGGAGATACCGCGATTGTGGGCTATCTTACGCTGGATAATTATCCTCAAAATCCTCTTGACTATGACGGCATGGGGTCTATTTATTCGAGCCATAGAGACTATTCAGACCAACATCGGCCTATGCAGGATGCTCTTGGGCTCGATGCTGATTGGAATCCTGCCCTCGGAGATCTCTATGATACGGAAGAATTTAAAGCGCATGTGAAAGAATGCTTAGAGCGCATGCAGCGAGCCGCATCACATGCTACTGTACGTGTCGAGCTAGACTATGAAAAGGGCTATGACGACGGCTATCTCAACTGCTTCTATGCAAAGACTCGCCGGGACTATTTCTTTGAACTTGACTTTTGCCGGGATAGTGTCAATATTACCTATCGTAAAAGAACTCACGAGATAACACGAAAAGACCTTATCCTATTGTGGCGCGAATGCCGAAACAACGGAACCATAGGACATCGCTATGTCGTAAGTTTGGATGTGTACCAGCATAGCGGAATAGTATATTCCGTACATGGTGAGGGAACTCAATGCATGTGGGATACCGCGCATGGCGGAGCGGTGTGGGTACCCGATCACATCTGCCAGGAAACCATTGACGCGGCAGAAGATCCTTCGCAGAGGGCAGAAGAACTCGCACGCGAGGCATGCAGAGTCTATACCGACTATTGCAATGGATATTGTTATTGTGTTCACGGAGAAAAGTTTACGAAAAAGAAAGATGACTGGATTCGCATCGCAGACGAATCATGTGGCGGGTATTTTAGTGACGATGTGAAGGAAGCTCTGAAAGAGGTGATGGAGGGTATATGAATCATCCTGCTTTTGCCGATGCTGTCGCCTGTGCCGTACGTCACGCGGATGCAACTCAGACTCGCTATGGGGTCTGGCATACGAATGACGGGGGTATAGGCGATGGCCTCTTAAACGGAAAGTTCATTGGGTGGATTGCGGTACGTCCCCTAACGGATGACGTAAGGATCAATGAAATACTCCTGTACATCGCACAGCCTGTACGCACACAGGGAGGTTTCTTTGCACAGTGGCAAGATACATGCCCAAAGTGCGGAGGATTACTCTTTGTCGAATCCGTGTTTCATGTCGCCACACAGACACGGCGTATACTCAATGTTCCATTTCATTCTGACGGATTTATCTTTGATTCTGAATCGAAGAACAACGCAACGACAGATGAGGTTATTCGATGTCTTATCTGTAAAACGTCGTATATGCTTGCCGATCTTGAACTTTAAGGGGGGTTATGACAGATAAGATTCAACGAGAGTATCATGATCTTATTGTGTACGAAGAGCATGTCCGTGGAATGACGACGCAACAGATCGAGGGGCAGATAGATGCGGTATTAGGCGGTGCATTGCCGATCCAGACACCTCTCCCTGAAGATACCTGTACAGCCATTTTGACGTATGAGGTTTCGTTACGGAAACTCTACAACGAAGCAGGTACAGTTAATTTTGTACAGGGCGGTACAGGTATTTATGCGGTATATGCGAATGGCTATATCTTCGTTGACCCTCCGTTAGGGTATAAACGAGGAGATGCTGTTCCTCGTAGTTGGTCCGTCATGTAACAAATCGGCGAGGATCATCAGGGGGTGGTCCTCGCCCCGCAAAATTGAAAGTATGTGAAGGAGAATCGTATGAGATATCTTAGTTTGCCCGCCCTTAGTTATTCGGGATGCGAAGGCTATGGGTTTGTTCTTGTCGAACTTACACCAACCAAAATCCTGGGCTGGCAACAGATCTGCGCAGGATTTATGAAATTTCACTCCGACTATCACGATACGGTCGAAGTTATCTCGGTGAGAGATAGCTGCTGGTATGTCGATATCATGAACGAACCCCTGCCCAACGGATTAACCTTTGAATACCTTGCCACGCATCGTTACGTCTTCACTCTGGAAGGAGTTGACTGGCATTCAAAACTAACAACCGATTTTGAACCGTCGTATATGCATCTCGAATGTCATGGCAATCGTTTTGTCTGGCATATGGAAGCCCCTGACGATGAACCTGGATTTATGGAGACAGAATCATTTACCTTGAGGGAAATCGAAACAGCGCCACAATCGGATCAGCCATACCATTTGGAGGACTAGCAATGTTTATCAGCAATGCAAAGCGAAGCTATCATGCACGAGGACAGGGCATAAAAGGAAAATACTTGTGCATCTTTTACGAAGATGTGCCGTGGGGATCTCCGAATCATATGCGGAATCCGCGTGCTGTCATACGCTCAACCACACTTTCGCAGTTGGGTCACTTTATGATGGGGACAATCGTAGTAGGGTCTTATCGAATCTCCGTATCAGGCGAGTGTGGATCAGATGGTCTCTGGAAAACAGTGCCCAGCGCCGTGTATCAGCAAGGACTCCCCCTCCCTGACGATCTTGTTGCGTTATGCAATAAAGATACCACACATAATGGACTAGGATCGGAGCAACGTGAAGCATTACGTGAATGGGCTTGGGCAAACTTGGATGCACTTACAGCATTTAACGCAAAAATTAAAATTCCGACACAGTACCCAGACTACGACTCGACAGGGGGTGGTTATCGCTATACGTTATCTGTCAATCACCAGTATGTCAGCGCAGTATCGATTGAGCTTACTCTTGTGACTTCCCTTGTTCGTGAAGACGTATGCCACTTTCGCTTCACCACTGTTGATCACCTGTGTATACGCGAAGACCGCGCAACGCTGAATTATGCCGATGAGCAAGTTGTTGTTCTTAGCGACGCGGCCATAACGCACCTGTATGATCATGGCTGGGGCTATATCGATGACGGAACTACTGCCGATTTTACGTTTCAGCAGGGATACTGGGTACCGCCTCGCGATGTCGCGTGGCGATGGTTAGCCATTTACTGCAATCCTCGCGTGTATACCCAAAAATTGATCGATGCAGGCTATACGACGGTTCAAGGAATATGGAGGAAAGCATGATTGATATGAACGACTACGTTATCAAGGGAAAGCAAACCCTTGTTCGCAAGCTGTGGCTTGTTCAGCTCTCTGATGAGAAAGGAGCTGCACTGTGGCAGATTACACAAGCCAAGGGCATGCCGGGACAATGGCACTGGTATAAGTGGAATCCTCGTGAAGGTTCGACCTATGGCTTTCGTAATACACTCCCAGGAGAATATTTTGGATTTAAGCACCCACCCGACAAGACAACACCCTACACGCATGTCGAGGCGGTTATTAAGTCTCATCCCCACAACGTAACGCTGTTTAAAGAATTTACGAAAGCGTCGAAGCTGAGGATTCTGGAGCGTGATTATCCTCAGATTATCTTCGGGTACTTAGACGCGGATGAACTTCCCGAAGACTATGAAGAGCCCACGGCGGGATGGTACTGGTGGGCACACTATTGCGACTTTATGCCTACAGGGCCATGGTCGAGCGAGGTAGAGCTGAAACTTGCTTTCTTTGATGAGGAAGGAGATTATTGGGGCGATGCGTGTACCGAATATATTAAGCGAGGAACTTTCATCTAGGGGAGATATGCTCATGGAACTACGGGATCTACGGAAAACGCTTAACCTTTTCGATTACGGTACACGTCAACTATATCTACTGCGCGATTTTTACGGAGGCGGACATTGCCCGCACCGTTCTTTCTGCATATGGGGAAGTCGAGTCATTGCGGGAAAACGACGGCGTTTCCTATCTCATTGTACGGAGGAACTCATGAACACAGATCATCTGCATGATATGGTCACGGCGCTTTACGCAAAGGGGATTGTAGGCTTTGAATACCGTACCAAGGCCCTTGATATTCTCACGGAGTATTGGACAGATCGTATTGCGATAGTATGGGGCATCGATGATGTACAAAGAATCCTCACAGACTGTGAATGGTCAATGGACGATGATGATAAGAGATATGCACTGACCGTCTTTCACGAAGACTACGACGCTTCCCACGACTGGAACATTCTCGAATCGATTGTGAAAAAGAGTATCGATGAAGGGGGAGAAGAAAAGAGAATAGCGACACGTCGATATCATGCGATGACCCAGGCTCACGAAGCCCGCGAGAAGATACGCCTTCTTCTTGATTTTATGCAATTTCTGAATCGTATGGACTTCACGGGAGATTCGCGTCTTACTGACGAGTTCCTTGTTGACGAGTTTCTTGGAATTGATCGTGCCCAGGTAGAGCGCGACAAGCAGGCATTCTGGGTAGAAGTTGAGCGCCAGGAAAAGGCATAGGAATGAGGGGTGAGCGGTGTTTTGCATCGCTCACCCGGTAGTGCTATAATAAGCCTATTCGTAAAGGAGTCCCCATGGTACAGCGTCCTCTTTACCTTATCCTTGAATTTAGCAAATCACCCCCTCTGGATGTCTATCTCCATGTCCTTGATCGCATTACACAGGCTTTAGAATTGATGTACGATGAGGGTCTCACGCCTGACGACAGTGAAATGACGGTGACCCACATGACTCTAGGCGATCCCCACCACCAACACAGCATTATCGGAGAAAAGCTATGAGCAATTTCATCGGCTTTCAGGTCTACGATATTGTCATGACTCCCCGTGGCGTAGGTATGATCGTGACAATTACAAGTCCATGGGACGATGAGGAGATTGAATACTGGGTGGCACTTCCGAATATTCCCGCCACATATTACAGCCGATCTGAGATTAGTTGTGTCTATCGTATCGATCCGGAACTGCTTCATCCGGAACTACGGAAAGGAACTGTATGAACGCAGTAAAACTTCGCATAGGAGACATTGTTACGTCCAACGAAGTGGATCTTGCATGTATCAAAGAAATCTACAGACCATGGCCAGATGGCCGTCCGAATCGGTACAGTATTCGCACAACATTCTGTGGAAATGCATGGGGCGAGAACCTTGATAGTGACGATGCGGGAGAGATTAATCTTCGTGTCGTCTATCGTCATATTACCGGAGACTTTATTTACGGAGATATTGTACGTATCAAACAAGGGGTTGGTACTATTATCGACTACGTGGATGATAAATGGCGTATCGATATCACTTACGGATTTTGTGTAGGTACGTATTGGCGCGAAATCGCGGATATGCAATTTCTGTACCGACCTCTATGATCTTCGAATCGGCAAAAGACGGTATATACATAGCCACCCTTGGCAATTTCCATGCGATTATTGCAATACGCTTTAGTCAGCATGCCGAGGGTCATCTGTATCTTATTCCCTTCATCGAGGATATACAGACATGGGGGTCATGGGTATATCCCCATGATTCGCTGGCGGCACGACATGCAACCCTTGTTGATATCGTGGGAGAGCTTATTACGCATATTCCCATGATACTTCTTGTTCAGGGCATGACTATTCAAGATACGTATGATACCAGCGTAAGGCTTTTTGAGGGTCTCGCAGAGGAGCCAGATCGTCTTCGGAGTATTATGCATACTTCGGATCAGCAGGGGGTATGTCTTTACGACTTTATCACACATCGTATGACCATGTTCTATCGAGAAGCGAAGCTGAAAAACACGAGTGCCATATTCATTGGATATCACATCGAATATGGAATTCGTCAACGTATTGTCGAGGTAACCGCAGCAGACGGAACGGTAACGTGGATTCCTTCTGTCAATGATATCGTTCTCCCTGCCTACACAGAGAAGCCATCAATCGAGGAGGATCTGTGAAGATTAATTACCCGGTCACGCTACGCTTTGAAAATCTTGGACTCACCGATCCCGACGATATCAAAGCGTATCTATGGAATGCAATGGCGAAGATGAGTGTCGGTAGCGGAGAATCCCTCGAAATCTATACGAGCAGTCTTGTCTACGGCCCTGGCTGGGCACAGATTACACACGCATGGGGAACAGATCGGCCCCATTGTTATCCTCTCAGATCGGCATTATGGGCGACAGAGTTGGAGGACGGCGATGTCACTGTCATTCTTCGACAAGACTACGAACTAGGGCCAATTCCGTATCTCCATAATCGCGTTGACTCTGCCATGCCTTACTATACACATGTTGTGCCTGCCCGTACCTACATTCTCCGGCGATCAGGGTATATGCTGCGTATTCGCCATAGCCAGGACGATACGGATGCATGTCATGCACGTATGCATGAATACGATACATGGTTATGGAAAATCTATTCATCCCAGCATAAAGCGGAGGAGGCCGCGTTCTGGCATGACCTTGTGCTGGTACTCGATACACACACACTCGGGTACGTCATTGCCCAAGGTGAAATTCCCACACGGGAAATGGTTGAGGAGGCCGCGCTAGGAGAGTTCTTATCGGCATGGGTATTAGAGTATCGCGAATCTCGCAGAAGAAAGAAGAAATGAAACCGTGCGCAGAGTGGACCGATGATTGCCAAGGAAAGAAAGACTACGACGGGCCGATTATCACTATCGCGACGCGGTATTGGCCTGACCATACTGCCAATGCCGCATTATTACTACATCATCAGGGTGACCCTATTCCCCTTATCGAAGTGAACATCTCCGACGATTCACTCATCGCAGTTCAAGCAAAAGTAGAAGTATGGGTACACGAACAGTACGCGACGTTGATTGATATTCTGCGTAAGCACTATACATCCCCTGATGATCGACAGAGCCTATTTAATAAGGAGGCACAATGAATCCCACATACGCGACAATCAACACTGTTCTGGGAACATCGCTTACACCGAATTTGGACATGGACATCGCAGAAAAAGTTGCGGCATGCATTGAAGAAGGTCGGCGTAACGGTCAAAACCAAGATCGTATTCGCATGAACTGTCTCGCTATGCTTGACCTGCTTATTGCCCAAGCCCAGCACACGCGAGACGCTATTCACGAAGTCGAAGAGTCTACTCCCTTTGATACCCATTCTACGGTCGAAGTAACCATAGATCGTATCAGTTATGGTCAGCTTACTTTCGTCATTAAAGGGGCGACGAGTCTTAAAGAGGCAAAGGACAAAGCATTAGCCGATGCCGGTAATTGGGTATTTAGCGAGTCTGCAGCGGAATACGAAGTTTCTGATACATGGAGGACTGTATGATCATTGATACTATCTACCATACCGAAGAACTCGCCAAAGCCTTGGCTCAGTATCCCCAACTTGAATCTACCTACTACGCAGCAATAGACGTACTGAGTACCCTCAAAAACACCTACATGACTTCTGAGCAAGGCACGCAGTTGTGGGTATTCCCCGACGATCCGGGAAAGGTAACGATTGAACAGCGAAAGGAGTTTACTCTTGTTACTGTGGCGCTGCCTTTCTTTGATATCGTCAACGACGCCGAAGAAGATCATATCGTGATGCTGTTTCGACGCCGATCACGAGTCTGTGATTCTGCGGAGATTATTGCCGATGCAGTACAGGAGTTAGCATGAATGCCTATGATCGACAATTCCTGACCCTTGATGTGTCATTGCGTGAAGCAGGCTTTATCTTGAAAGCGTTGAGTGCGCTGACGGTATTACGGCCTTTCGATGAACTTGACGCATTTTACCGAGAAACCCGCGAAGCCATTGAGAACGCAACACAGTATACGGCTCCACAGCTCATTGACGCCTACGAGAAGGCAGACTACTCTCTTCTGTTGAAAGAAGGTGAGACAATCATTATTGTGACCCGCATTCAATGGAATGTGCTTCTTGCAAAATGGCGTAAGGGGGAAGCATCTCCTGACGAGATACGTGCGCTGATGTACTACGTTTATCTCGCGGAGACTGATGAGCCCATGCACAGCCTTACCTTGGCAGAGCAAGATATCTACTGGAGGTTCTATGACGACTTTGGCCCGTGTTGACTACGCAGGGCTGACGCGGCAGATCAAAGTACTTGCAAACCGCTCGGAACTGTTACACATCCTTGAAGACAGCGGGCCCTTCGACGGCCAGTGCTTAGTCTGTGCAATGGCATTCCAGCGTATTTTTAATGGCACTCTCTATGGGTGTTATACCGGAGGAGACGACGAACATTGGGAACACAGTGTCGTGCGGGTTGAAGATTATTATCTCGACTTTGACGGTTTCTCGACACGGAATGAGCTGTTCAACCGATGGAGGCATGCGGAAAACTGTGTGTTCACACATGTACGCCCGACGCCCTATCGAGAGATTCAACAACTCTTTGATTACAGCCCTGCGAAGGTAGACGGAGTGACGTGGTTTCTCCGAAAAGAATTACGCAGAATAGAGGAGCCTACATGAAGTATATCGTCACAGTCATTGCGCACTATAACTACGTCATGGACGTTGAAGTGGAACTACCTGATACCCCTGATGATCAGATTGAGGAGGAATTGATCAAGAAAATTATGGCAAGCGGGGAATGTCTTATCTCAATAGAAGATACCCAAGGAAACGGAATCGAAATGGAACCTACGCATGTCGAAATCGACACGTATGAAGTAGACGAATCCCTCGACGAAGCAGAATAAGTCAGACACCCAGGGCTAAAGCACCTGGGCTTGCATCTCAGCCCGAAGGCTGGACACCATAGGCTATCTGACAGGTAGCCCGATTACTGATATGCAAGGCCGCGTTGTAGTCGGCAGGAGCCGTATGACCACACACGACACAGCAGAAATGAGCCTGCGAACGGCGATTGGCCCGTTCCGTATGCCCACAGACGTTGCACTGCTGGCTCGTATAGGCCGGGTCAATTGCAATCACTTGCACCCCCGCCATACGCGCTTTGTAGGCGATAAACGCCCGCAGTTGAGCAAACGCCCAATTGCTGTGTCGTGCTCGTTGCGTTGGCCCCTTAACCCTTGCTCGCTGGCGAATACCCGTCAATTCCTCGACGCCTATTGCCCGCTTCGTGCGTTCTGCCTTTACAACGAGCCGCTTACTAATCTGGTGGTTAATGTCTTTCTGAAACCGCGCTTGCCGCTCACGGAGTTGCTTCAATCGCCGCTTTGCCGACCGCGTACCAACCGATTGAAGCGACTTGCGCCGCTTGTCGTACCACTGGCGCTTCTGTTCAATCTTGCTTCCCGAATACGACTCGCCGTCGCTGTCCGTTGCAAGGTTCACGATACCCAGATCAACCCCAAGAACCTCGTCGGTTTCCTGTTCAGTTGGCTCAGGAATATCGCACGTTGCGAACAAATACCATTCGCCCCGATGGAGTATCAGATCGCTCTCGCCTTGCTGGTATGCAAGGTATCGCATCTGGCGCTCACCGGCACTGAACGGGATAGCCAATCGCCCGTCAAGCGTCCATATGGAAACCTTTTTTGCGGGCATCGCCCACGAAAGAATGCGATCATCGTAGGCAATGCTGCCGTGTGGTCGGAATGTTCGCTTGGACTTGATGTCTAGTTTGTAGGCATCGCCAACCTTTGCGATTACCCGAATAGCCAATTGAGACGACAATCCATAGCCTTCACGGATAGAGGTATAGCACAGTTTTTGAAGGTCAAACTTCTTGAATACCTTCGTATTCCAAGCAATATCGCTCACGTCGTTACAAGCCGCGTTAGCTACCTCAAGTGTTCGCTTGAGCGCATCAGCTTGAGACGCTGTTACTTGAAGTTTAATCTGTGCTATGATCTTCATATCAGGAATTATATCATACCAGGAACTAGAACGCAAGTCAGCATTCATCCCAAGGCTAAAGCTCTTGGGCTTCCTGCTGACTCATCCGTGAAGCGCCCAGGAATGTCCTGAGCGCCACGTCGCAGAGTGAGCTGGGCCGCAAAACACGGCTCACTCTGCACATATGGAGTATACACGATGCGTATTATTATGGTAGCCCTTTGTGTCTTCGGTATTGTCGTTCACGAACCACGGAGTTGTTCGCGTGTCACGAGTACCATGAGTCTGCTTGATGGGCGCTATGCTCTCGTGACATGCCCTGAGTCTACTTTCCAAGTTGTGCTGCTTCCCCAACAGCCCATGCCGACAGGAGCAGCCTTTGTTCTTCGCGATCCTGGACTGCTTATCGCAGGTGGCGTCTACACGATTATCGGAGAATAACGATGAAACCCCGTGTTATCACAAATCCCCCGGCTAATCAATACACCGGGAAGAACGAAAGAATTATCGAGTTTAATCACATTACGAAGAACGGTCAGCCGATTGACGGATTGATTCAATTTAATGAGGACGCGGAGGGCTTCTTGCAGGTACATATATATCGCTGTTCTCCTGGTGTTCGCATCTCTTCGACCTCACAAAAGGAGCTAAAATGAGCGCTTTTATCCTCAGTGATTATCACCTGTCCCTACTAGGACGTGCTGCCTCTGCGATTGGATTGCCGAATCCTTTGACAGACTTTGACGAAGACATGGCAAAGACTATGACACGCATCCTTTACGCGGAAAATGCACGTAGCGTTCGTTATCGTTACCCGCAAGACATGCTGCCCCTTACATGGGAGGTTGTATTCGATGTACGTGCATTGCAAGAACCATTGCATACGGCACAGATTCTGAAAGCGTGTAGTTGCTATGTCTACCAGTCTTGCGAAACGGACGATTATCATACGACAGAAGCCGCAGGAATCATTCGTCGCATTTTCGCCGCTTTTCTTCCGCCGGGATATGATGATGCACGTCAGGTACCCGGATATGAAGAAGCTGACTGGGTTCTCTAAGGAGATTGTGTATGTACCGTGTTATTTTTCTCTACCCCACAGGCAAAGCAGCCGCAAAGACTCTCTATGCGGCGTCCATGTCGCTTATTGTTCGCAAGGCCAATAGGATTCTCAGATACATCTGGGAAAGCTATGATCAGCCCATGACGGTGACAATCGCTTTACGGGGCGAAGGCGCGAAGGGTATTGAATGGAAGGTGTGCGAGACTCATACTCTCAATCCACAGGAGGTTCTTCAAGAGGTGCAGCCTCTATCTAGGCGGGGACGGCCCCATCGAATGTAAAAGGAGCTGACATGTATTATTACCGAGTTATTTTCGACGGACTTGACGGAAATCGCATTGCGAGAACCGTGTATGCACATACCTACGATGCGGCACTGAGGAGAGCTTTGCATAAAGCTCAATCATATCCTGATCTATGGATTACGATACAAAGACGCTTAGAGGGGAAAACATGGAACCAGGGACGCCCTTTTCGTACCAAAGAGGGCATTTTTTTACAGAAATAGCCCGTAAAGCCCAGGAGCTTTAGCCCTGGGATGTAAGCCCCTCATCCACTTGACCAATTTACGTTCTAATGGTATCATTAAAATATGAGAACGTATGAGTACCGCATCTATCCGAATACCGCACAGCGGCGACAGCTTGACGAGTGCTTATACCACTCGCGCAAGCTGTACAACGAGATGCTTGAGACTGAAAAGAAACACTATGAGGATCACAAAGAGTTTCTTTTCAAGTACAAGATCATGCCGCTCTTTGCTGGTAGAGGCGGAGCATACGTTCCCGCGTCAACGGTGCAATCACTAGCGGATCGACTCGACAAGGCGCTCAAGGCGTTCTTTGCCAGAAAAGATCAGGGCGCGGGCTTCCCTCGCTTTAAGTCTTACAAGCAGTGGCACAGTATCCACCTACGTCAATTTCAGACGGACTTTAAGCTCAATGGGCGATTGCTACAGGTTCCCGCGAAACTTGGCAAGCATATCAAGATTAAGATGCACCGTCCGATCAGTGGTACGCCGAAGACGTGCCACCTTGTCAAGCGTGCAGACAATCACTGGTACGCCCTGATTGCGTGCGAGGTTCCGCCTATTGTAGTTGAGGATGTGCATACCGATCCCAACTCTGCAATTGGCATTGACGTGGGGTTAAAGGTGTTCTTGGCAGATAGCGATGGTGGCATGGTAGAAAACCCGCGCTACTATCGCAAGAGTCAGGCCACCCTTCGGCGCAAGCAGCGAGTGGTAAGTCGGCGGGTCAAGGGGAGTCGCAACCGGCGCAAGGCAGTGCAGAACCTTGCAAAGACACACCTGCGTATTGAGCGCCAGCGCAAGGACTTTCACTTCAAGACCGCAAAACACTACGCGGATCGGTATCGAACCATCGTCGTTGAGGATCTTGCGGTCGGTCGGATGGTACACGGCAATCTGGCGAAGAGTATTTATGATGCTGGGTGGATAGCGTTTATCCTGATACTTGCATTTAAGGCTGAAAGTGCCGGGGGCAAGGTGGTTCGGATTAACCCGCGCTATACCACACAGAAGTGTAGTTCTTGTGGCGAGCATGTGCAGAAGTCCCTATCCGTAAGAACCCACATTTGCCCCTATTGTGCCTATGTGGCGGATAGGGACGTAAACGCTGCCAGGAACATTCTCAAGGCTGGGGCGCAGCCGTTGTTGCCTAACGTAAGCCAATAGGCTCTGCGTGCAGCAAGAAGCCCACGAGCTTTAGCCGTGGGAGTCGTCACTGTCCCTCGTGGCATGGCTGATCCTGATATGTGGGATTGTGGAGAGGAGTTTCCTATGAACCCGATGAGAGACAAACTCCCAGAGAGTTCAATGAGAGACAAACTCGCTCGCAAAATTAGAGGAATGGTACAACTCGGTAAGGTTGGGAATACCGGCACACCATAATATAGCCCTTTTGTACGAAACTACCATTCTTGCGGGAAAAGTACGCGAATTGTCGGATGCCTATTGGAATATGAGATTGAATACACGCGATAGTGCCGAGGTCATTATGAAACGCGACAACGACGCGTTGACTGCGTTGCTCAAAATCGCTTTCTGACCTCGAATCACCACAGCGCCTTCACGATGCATCGTGAAGGCGCTGTGGTGATTCGTGATTCTATACTTCAGAGACAATACGATTTGCGATATCAGCTATCCGTGCGCCATAGTCTTCGCCATCCCAGGCCCATCCTGCAATCCATTGTGAACGTGGTTTTCCTATGTTAGCAGGATTATAAATAGCACCAAGATGTTTCAACTCTCGCACGGTATGCTGTGCTGCACTGCTGAGAGTTCGTAACTGCGTAGAGAACTGTGCAAGCCGCTTTTGTTCTTGCGTCGTTGCTGTTCCCGTATAGAGGAGAAGCCGCCCTACCTGAGCTTGAATAGCCAATTCCCACGAGGGAAATGAGATACCTTCATACCATGTCGAATCTCGCACTGCCCACGTAGAATAATCAAGACGATTAACCGTAATGTACCATGCGCGAGAGAGCGGTGTATGTGATCCCGTTACACCAAATCCACACCCATTTCTCCGTGGACGCTGTGCCCACCATGACCCAAAGATTTTCCCATTCTCGCTCGATTCATGGATATTTTGAGCAAGCACAAGAAGAGGATTAAGACCTGCCGTCGTAGACCATTTCCATATACTTCCCAGAATACTCGTCAGGTCATAGGTGGTATACGGACTAAATTGTTGAACAATCCAGCGCTGAACGTGATCGAAGGGTACTGAGGTAGGTTCGGTGAGAGAGCTATGTTCATCATACGCCTGCCCTGCTGACTCGACAAAATCATCAGGGGTAAGTCCATGAGGATCTGTTTTACCTTGAGTATCAATATCACGATGTGTGACAACACGAAGCGGGCCGTAGAGTTTTTGCCACTCGGCAATTTGATGACGACAGGCAGCGAGTTGAACTTCGGGATAGGGATCATGGCCGTCATTGAGATTCTCAAGTTCAACACCAAGACTAATTTCATTACACCCATGAGCATCATATTGGCCATACGAAATTCCATCTATTGTAATTGCACTATATCCAACATGATGAGCCGCATGTATATCGTCAACCATACGATAACATGTTCCGTCTTTTTGAATCAAGACATGGATAGATACCTGCGCCGGATTATGAACAAGCCAGTTACGACTATCCGTACCTGCCGTTGCATGAATCACAATAATTTTAATCGACTGTCCATTACGTGAAGAGAAATGTTGACTCGGTAATAGCACAAAGACTCCTCAAAGCTCTCTACTTTTGTAGAGAGCTTTTTTGTCATGACGACGTTGTTTACGGCGGTACCGCCGTTTGAGGATAGGCCGAATACGATGATTATTTCCGTGAACGCGACGGCCTTCACGAGAAAGATAATCATAGTACTCACCTTTAAGCAGGCGCTTCATCTTTAGGCAACAGCTTCTTCAGCTCCTCAATACCACCTTCAATACTCAGTAGCCGACGCCCCAACTCTGACGACATAAAGATCTGCCAAAGTTTCGTATGTTCCTCTTGAAGCGTCTCGATGCGTGCCTTGATCTGCTCTTCCATTGTTAGTCTCGCTTTCCAATCATCGTGCGTCGAACAGGGAGGGCGAGGCCGGTGGGGGGGACGCCCACAGCGGCGGCGTCGAGCCATGCGTTGAGATCTTGCATCATCGCCCCGATGCCCACGGCGCGAGCCACGGGGACGCCCATGCCGGGTACGAACATACCCGTGGGCGTCGCCATTATTAGCTCAAACAGTTCATTGGAGTTGTAGACTAACTCCAACCGTCCTGCCTCTGCAAGAAGCGTCTCCAACTGACGAAACAGTGATCGCACACCGTTGTACCACTCGGAGGCGGCGGTGATGCTCTCCCTCGCAATCGCAGCGAAGGCGTTGGCGTCGGCCTCTGTTGTAAAGGTGTACGATGACTGTTGCGCAGTGACGATCCAGATACCATTCTGCGATGTGACGGTCACGGACTGTGTTGAATAGGGAAGCATACGATCTCCTTAAAACACTCTAAACGTAATTCCCGCAAGGGAAAGATAGCCATACGCGCCGGTCATCTCCATCGCAAGGATCTGACCATTCGCACGGACATCCACCCGCACACGACCGGCTGATGAATCGCAGACAAAAATCTCACGCCCTGTGGGTCTATACCCTTCAGGCAGGGTTGCCACAAGAATCGACGTGGTATTCGTACAGACGAGACCGCGAAGATGGACAATTCCTAGAGAGTCTTTGGCATACCCAAAGCCAGAGTATTCCCCTCCATAATTCCACCATCCCGACCCATGCCCATAGACGCCTTGCCACGACTCCCAGGTGAGTCCCTGGTACGCGGTGATGGTGCCGGAGACAGTAAGATTGCCATTCTCGACAAAGAAGTTCTTGCTTCCATAGGTACGAATGGTGCTGCTGTCTTGCATCAGGATACCACCTTCGTATGTCCCGTTGTACCATCCCGTATTACCCAAACTCCGAAACCAATTGCTCGTATAAACCGCGCCAAACGTAGGACTACTCCCTGACGTAACGGCGTAACTGCTCACGTTGCCTGCGTGCAGAGCCAGTGACCCGTTGATGTACGTTGCCTCTGGGAGGCGCACATTGCCACCTGTGGAGCCGTTTACGGTGTTCACGTAGAGGTCTGCCCATGCGTCCAACGCGCCACTGTGCGCAAACACGCCTGCAACGGACGCGCCGTATGTGCCGAGAAAAGCAGCTTTACCATTCGCATTCCGCGTGGCGATGCGACCGTACCACATCGCCGCAGTCCCGGCCTGTTGTACGTCTATAGACACAGGGCCACCAGAGGCGTAGAGGGTGTAATTCCCGTTGACAAGCAGTGCGCCTGCAACAGAGAGGCCCGTGGAGTTAAGCACTGCTCGATCTACGTTGTTGTCGCGGAAATAGATTCCACCACTGCGCGAGTTGACAAATGTGTTCGTCGTATCGAATAGCAGGGCGTAGTTATCGGAGCCGCGCCATACTCCACCGAAACTCGCACCGTAGGTAGGGTGCGTGCCGATGTTTGTCCCCGATGTGCCAGCGGTGAGATTACTATCCACGACCGTCCCATTGACAGAAATACTCATGGCACGGGTAAAGTCACCTGTTCCATATCCCGTAGAGTGGCCGATATACAGCGGATAGGGAGTACCACGCTGACTCGCAATGAGACGTGGTATCGCATCACTCCCATACGAAAAATAGGAGAAGTTTCCCCCATCGTTATAGAGCGT
>Ga0194047_10000396_pt1 | contig 29672 bp, 21 predicted proteins | sample JunL225m_MetaG_2_FD_160070 | JGI IMG/M metagenome (GOLD analysis project Ga0194047, IMG submission 160070) | Anoxic zone freshwater microbial communities from boreal shield lake in IISD Experimental Lakes Area, Ontario, Canada - Jun2016-L221-5m | ecosystem: Environmental > Aquatic > Freshwater... | reverse complement strand
CCCCGCTTCCCAGCGAACTTGCCGAACAGCTGTGCGGTTTTGCTAACTCACCATTGGGCAACTCATCCCGGTTATCTCCATGTTGTATGGCGCATTGACCGTCCCGATACCACCAACGACACTCTAGGCTTCCGTTGCGCCCGAAATCCTTAACTAACCGAGGGGGGTTTTGGCAGGAACACCCACGCCGCGAGGGTAAATAGCAGGGGTAGGCGCGATTTTCTGCGCGACAATCAGCCTACGTCCGCTGTTATCTTCACCGGGTAGGTCAAAGATGGGGGTTTGGCGCAAGCGTCCCCCTAGTTTCGGTACAACCGGCGCGCCCGCTTTTAATTCTTCAAACAGGTTGCCCTTCTTGGGGGCAATGAATAACCCGCCCACCTTGCACAACGGCAAGCAATATTCCGACAATACGTTGAGAGCCGCTACCGCCCGCCCGGTAGCAATCTGGTATCTTTGGCGATGCGCCGAGTTTTGCCCCAATTCTTCGGCACGCCCGTTAATTATCTGCACCTCGCGCAACTGTAATTTTCCCACCAGATGCGTTAAAAAAGCGGTTTTCTTACCAACCGAATCGGACAGAGTTAATTTCAAGCCGGGATAGAGAATTTTTAGCGGCAAACCGGGGAAGCCTGCACCCGCGCCAATATCCACCAACGCCGCATTGTTCAGGTCTAGGGTAAAACCGGGAGGGTCGCCACGCAATCGAGGGCTGGCAAGCGTGAGGGAATCGAGAAAGTGCTTTAACTGCACCTCCTCGTAGGCAATGATGGCGGTTAAGTTAATACGCTCGTTCCAATCCACTAACGTTTCATAATACAACTGGAAACGAGCAAGTTGCTCCTCTGTCAATTCGATGTTGAGCAGCGAACGCGCCCCGGAAACTAGCAAATCGAGTGTCATCGGCAATCAGGCTTTGATGGTCGCGACAAGTTTGTCGAGCGGCACGCTAAATTGCTCACGAGTTAGCAGATTTTTGACGTTCACTTCACCTCGCGCCAATTCTTCGGGGGCAAGAATAACCGCGAAATGCGCCCCACAACCGCTGGCAGCTTTCAGTTGCTTACCCAAATCATGATTGAGCAGATTAAGCTCGGTTTTCAAGCCCGCTTCGCGCAATATAGTAGCCGCCTTAATAGACTCAGGACGCTCTGCCGCCGAGTATTGGGCCACATAAACGTCAATTTGGCGGGGCAAAGTCGGCATTTTGCCAATCTGAGTCAGCATTTCTTCCATCACCACATCACTGAAGGCAATACCCACGCCCGCGAGAGGCTGTCCACCCACCGCATTTACCAGATTATCATAGCGTCCGCCACCCATGATAGCGCGGGTAAAGCGTTTGGTGGCATCCCACACCTCAAAGACCGTTCCGGTGTAGTAGAGCAAACCTCGCACAATGCTAGGGTCAAACTCCAGCAATTCGGCGTAACCGTACTGTGTGGCTTTCTCCCAGAACTCCTCTAACGGCTTGAAGCCGCTAAAATCGCGACTGCGTAGGCGAGCTTCCAATCCTTCAACCTGTTGCTCATTTAGTCCCACTTCCAGCAGGTTGGCGCGAAAGGCTTCGGGCTTAATCTTTTCGATGCGGTCTATCCAGCGATATACCTGTTCTTTCAAGCTCAAATCAACGCCAAGACTGTGAAGTAATTCTTCCAAATAGTAGCGGTTGCTGACCCGCACCTTTATATCCTGCTTGTCCAGCCCTACCGCTCGCATAATATCAATTACCACCGCCATAATCTCGGCATCGGCATCAATGCTGTCCACGCCCAAAATATCAACGTTATATTGGTAAAATTCGCGCTTGCGCCCGCGTTGCGCCCGTTCATGCCGCCAAATATTGGGAATGGTGTACCAGCGAATGGGCTTGCGTAATTCGTTCTGTTTTGCGGCTACCATCCGCGCCAGAGTCGGGGTCATTTCGGGGCGAATTGCTACTCTATCGCCGCCTTTGGTCTCGAAAGTATAGGTTTGTTCGTTTACCAGTTCTTCGCCCGATTTGGCAGCGAAAAGCTCGAACGGTTCGAGAAAGGGCCCATCAAATTCCTCGTAGCCGTAGCGTTCGGAAACTTCGCGGCAAAGGTTGAACAGCCAATTTCGCCAGCGCATTTTATCGGGGTAAAAATCACGCGTGCCTTCCAGATTTTTTATTGTAACTTTGGTCGCCATTATTCTACTTTTCTAGTTCGATTATATTTTTACAAAATGGGGGGTTTCGCGCAGTTCTCTCAAATCCTTTGCGCCGATACAAAACATCGCCACCCGCAGTTCGCGAACAAGTTGCTCAATTACCGCTTCTACCGCTTCACTCGATTCTTCCGCCGCTTTGAGAAAGGGCATTGCCAAGCCTGCCACATCACCTCCCAGCGCGATAATTTTTGCTACATCCACGCCGTTGCGTATCCCGCCGCTACCGATTACGGTCGCCTTTGGCGCAGTTTCTCGCGCCCAGATTACACTTTGTGAGGTAGGGATACCCCAATCGGCGAAATTCCCGGCGGTGTTGCGCTCAATCTGTCGTTTGTTCCTAAATTTTTCAACCTCACTCCAACTTGTGCCGCCGCTACCCGCTATATCAAATCCGCTTACGCCGACACCATAAAGTTTGCGGCACACTTCCCGTGAAAGCCCGTTGCCTACCTCTTTGATGATAACCGGAATATTGTGTTTTGCCAGAGCTTCGCACATTTCACCGATTTTCCCCAACAAACCCTTGAAATTGGTATTTCCGGCAGGTTGTACCGCTTCTTGCAGGGCGTTAAGGTGCAAATAAAGCGCGTCCGCTTCTAGCATCCGCACCGCCGCAAGGCATTGTTCCAGTCCATAGCCGTAGTTTAGCTGCACCGCGCCGATATTGGCAAGCAAGGGTATATTGGGGGCAAGCTCACGAATAGCATAGCTGTAGCGCAAGGCGGCATCCTCGATAGCGGCACGCTGCGAACCAACCCCCATCGCCACGCCCCATTTTTCGGCTGCCAACGCCAAATTGCGATTAATTCGCGCCGCCCAATCCGCGCCCCCGGTCATCGAGCTTATGAGTATAGGGGCGTTAACCTTGCGCCCGAATAGTTCAAGCGAAATATCCACCTCTGCCAAGTCTATTTCCGGCAAAGCCTGATGTATAAAGCGATAGCTTTCCAAACCCGCGCTAATTCCTTTTGCCTGCACGTCTTCATACAAACAAATCCGCAAGTGTTCAACTTTTCGTTCGCTGGTTGCCAGCGCTTCACTCTCAGTAGCAGACATATAATAATCACTCCACACTAAAAAGGATACACAGGGTTAGGAAATTATATTCCATCCTGTGTATCCTGTACACCCGTTTTTACTATATAAATTGGGTTTTCTCGAAATTGATACCGCAACCCACCTAGTTAAGGGTGGCTGGCAAGCCTTTGGCAAGTTCTGGGTATAATTCGCGTATTCGGTCGGCTATTCCAAGCGCATTGAGCTTAAGTTTTTCGCGTATCAAAGATTGCGGTCCATGATCGATAAAGCTGTCAGGTATTCCCAAACGCCTTACCGTCACATTCTGCATATTTTTCTGCTCTAACAGTTCCAGCAAGCCGGTACCAAAACCGCCAATTAATGAGCCTTCCTCAACGGTAACGATTCGAGTGTGGCGACGCGCTAAGTCAAGCAATAATTCTTCATCCAGAGGCTTGGCGAAACGGGCATTGATTACTTCCGCCTCCACGCCATGCTCTGCCAAAAGAGTAGCGGCTTCGAGCGCGGGATATACTTCCGAGCCGTATGCCACAATTGCTAGGTCGCCACCCTGCCGCAACACTTCCCCCTTACCGATGGGTAAAGCCTTAAACTCGCCATCCATTGCTACCCCATAGCCCGCGCCACGGGGATAACGCACTGCAACAGGTCCAAGCCCGTAGTTTACAGCGGTATAAAGCATATGCTGCAATTCGTTCTCGTCTTTGGGAGCCATCAAGACGATATTGGGCAAGCAGCGCAAATAGGAAATATCTAGCGTACCCTGATGAGTACGCCCGTCATCTCCCACTAACCCTGCGCGATCCATTGCAAATACAACCGGTAAGTTCTGGATACAGCAGTCGTGTACAATCTGGTCGAAAGCACGCTGCAAGAACGAACTATAGATTGCGGCAACCGGCTTGATGCCCTCACAGGCAAGCCCTGCCGCGAAAGTTACCCCGTGCTGCTCTGCAATACCCACATCAAAGAAACGCTCAGGGAAACGCTTGGCAAAATCAAGCAGCCCGGTGCCTTCGGTCATAGCGGCGGTAATCGCTACCACCTTGGGGTCTTTTTCGGCAATCTTGCACATAGTATCGCCGAAAACTTTATCATAATTGGGCGCGGTAGTAGCAGGAGTCACGCTCAGTTTGTTGCTGCGAGCATGATAATCAATTCGACCTTGCACACTGGCTTCTGCTTCAGCCCAGCCTTTACCCTTAACAGTAATGGCATGTATAAAAACGGGCAGTCGGGTTTTGCGAGCCAATTCAAAAGTTTCAATCAGGAGTTCTATATCGTGTCCATCTACCGGACCTAACCCAATAAAGCCCAGTTCTTCCCAGATAGTGCTTGGCACTACCAAATCTTTAAACCCGCGTTTAACCCGCTTCGCCAGATTGACCATCTCTCCGCCCATCGGCAATTTATTTAAAGCATGTTCAGCTTCATCCTTTGCATGCAAATACATCGGGTCTGCGCGAACTCTGTCAAGATACTTTGAAAGAGCGCCTACATTCTTAGAAATACTCATCTCGTTATCGTTCAATACTACGATAAAAGGAGATTTGTGAGTTCCGGCGTTGTTGAGCGCCTCAAACGCCATGCCACCAGTCAACGCCCCGTCTCCGATAATAGCAATCACATCATAGTCTTCGCCCTTGAGGTCGCGACCCATCGCCATGCCAAAAGCGGCGGAAATAGAAGTGCTGGCATGCCCTGCCCCAAACGAGTCATGCACGCTTTCTTCTCGGCTCAAGAAACCGCTCAAGCCCTCATACTGACGAATAGTATCGAAGCGGTCATATCGCCCCGTCAGCAGTTTGTGAGGATAAGCCTGATGCCCAGTATCCCAGACTAGTTTGTCGCGAGGGCTGTTAAACACATAGTGCATTGCTATTGAAAGCTCAATAGCACCAAAATTGCTGGCGAAATGACCGCCTGTTTTAAAAACTGTCGATTGAATAGCGGAGCGCAACTCATCAGCCAGTTCTTTGAGTTCGGCAATTGAAAACTGTTTAATGTCGGAGGGATCTTTAATCTTAGATAGATACCCGCTCATTAACTCACCACCTTACCTATTTTGAGGAAATTTAACATCGTGGATTGATTTTATTGCCGTATCGAACGTTTGTCAACTTTTTAACATTCAATACATTCTAAACGAATATAATCCAGACTCTGAACTACTTTCTACATTTTTTAAACTTTAAGATAAAAGAAAGTGGGTTTATTTCTGCCCATCAGTTGTTAGCGGCAAAGCTACCGCTTTAGAAGCGACAGAAGAAGCGGATTTCGTTTCAGAAGGAAGCTTCCACAGCGCCCATAAATTTAGCGCCCACAGCCCAAAGGTGGCAAAGAAGCGATAACTGCTGCCGAGCTTTTCCAGCCCTACCGCGTCGGTGAAGAAAAATTCGTTGTGCCCGCCGTAAGCCAGCACAGCATAGACCAAACCAAATAGCATCAAGCGAGTGCGCGACTCTGTGGTTTTACTTAACGCCGCCGCCAGCGCTACAAACGCGACTAGCCCCGGTACAATATAGTGCATCCAGCTAAAGGGCGATGTCCATAATGCTACTACCGTTAACGCGCCAAGCATTAGTTGGTGAGACAATTCGTTACCGCCACGCGCCCGCCACACTACTAGCATAGTCAAGGCAAAAGCGAATACTGATACCAAATAGCCGATGGGAGCAAGCCCGGCAGGATAGGGAGTGGTAAAATCGCCGTGTACTTCCGGCGCAACCACGCGCCCCATAAATCCCCAGAAAGATTGGTTAGTGATGCCCAATTCGGGCGCGTTTACATTCCACATTGCGCGGGTAAAATAGAACCACCAATTATCCCAGCCAACCACCGGAATGGTCAAGGCGTTAACCAAAGCCGCGCCCACCGCCAAACCAAGAAAGCCGCGCCACCTCCGCTCAATCAGGAAGAATACTCCCGATACGGCTGGCAGCAATTTAACCAAAACCGGAATAGAAAGAGCGAATCCCGCCAAAGTATCCCGCTTTTGCTTAACCCATAGCGCGGTCAATGCCAGCCCAAACAGAATCAGGTTATTTTGCTGACCATAGGCAATAGTTTCGGCGAATTGTCCAAAGCCAAGTGTCAGAAATAGAACTGTCGCCCACATCTTCTTGCCGGGTACAAAAGCGTTGAAAATTTTCATGAGAATCAGAACAGTGGGCAACAGCAATAATTCGTTAGCCAGTCGCCACCAAAAGATAGCCGAAGGAATATCGCGCCCAAACAACCACACTAGTGGCTCATAAAATAAGGCGAACGCCGGAGAGGAGCGTATTGCTCTACCCGGAGCAGCGCCCATTTCATCAATGAGATATAAAGCGCGTTGCCCATCTTGCGCGTCTAGCAAGGCGCGGTAGTAATTGCGGAAGTCTGCGCCACGATAAAGGTTCTGGTCAAATACATACCAATGAGTATAAACATATAGGGCTGCCGCCACACCCAGAAATGTCCACATAAATACCTTCTCAAAACGAGAACGCGCCAACAAATAAACTCCAAGGGAGAGCAATAACGCCGCGTTATATGCTATAAATGAAAGCGTATTGGAGTTCTGCAAATCCCATGGCATGCGCCCGAAAAGCAGTTGCGCCCACGGCATACCCGCCAGCAAAGTTGCGGCATATAGCAGTGGAGCAGGCAAGCAGGGCGCGGCGGCAGCAAACTTACCGGATAGCCACAACAACAACCATGCCAGCGGTAGCAAAGCTGCCCAAGACGCATAAAAAGGTTCTGCCCCTTCCTGCCAAAATAATAGGCTTGCTACCAACGTTGCGCTCGCGCCCGCTTCCAAAGCCAACCGTATCGCATTTCGCCTTGTGAATAGCCCGGCTATAGCCCATACACTCAGCGTGATAATTGCCAACAAAAGCGGACGGACGCATAGCCCTAGCCAGTCTTTCCAACCAAAAGCAGCATAATCCGGCTGAAAGGTAAGGTTCAGCATGATTGCAGAAAGTTGGCGCGTGTCCCCCTTACCCGGTTGATAAGCTTCTAGGGTTTCAAAGCGTAGGCGCGGTTTCTCGAAATCAGGAATCAGGTTGGCAGGGATTTGGAAAATGAGTTTACTACCCTCAAACAGCCCTATCAGTTCGTAAGCACCGATTCTGGCAGTGTTCGTTCCGTTCAGGCTGTAAACGTTCAGAGTTGTACCAATTTTATCGGGAGCGCGATCGGGGCGCGGGGCGGTAGCCAGCAAAGTAGCTTTAAGAGGGATAGACTCAAGCGTCCAAGGGAGGCGCAAAACCGCTTCCTTGCCAATCCAGCGATAGGTGGAATCTTCACCGGGGCGTTTTTCAGGATTATAAAAGCCGTCATTATCAACCTGAAAATATAATTGGTCAATCCGGTCATCCGCGCCAAAATCAATTACAAAGGCAGGGCGCACCAATTCAGCCGCCAATGCCGCACATAGCGCCACCAGCGCAATAAGTAAAACTTGTAGGGGAAGACTGAGTTTCATGCTACGTTACCGGACAGGAGGCATATAGGGTGCGCTCCATGAGGGGCTTTTATGCACATGCACCACTTGCCATTGACCATCACGTTTGAGCATCACCCGTGTTTCGTGATGGCTAGAAGTAGTCACGCCAAGCGCGGTTCCGGTAGTTTGCAAAAGAGTATAACTAGCGATAGCCGTATCCCCATAAAGTTGTAGGCGCAAGTTGCAAAGGTCAAAGCGGGTATGGGGCTTCTCAGTTGAGGCGGCTTCTCCGCTAACCTGCGCTTGAAAATTTGTGCCACGCCGGGCGGCTTCATTCATTATAAAGTAGTGAAAATCCAGCCCATCTATACGATGAGGCATTATATACCATTCGTAAAGTGAAAGGTCGGGACTGGTGGTAGCAGCATAAGTGGCAGTATCATTTTCCATGATAGCCTTGATATGATTTTGCAAAAAATCGAGAGCTTCTTTTTCTTCGGCGGTTTGGCTCATAATCTCTTTCTCTATTTTTTGCGAAGAGCCGCAGCGCTATAACGAGCTTCCGCGTTCCACAACAGCCAACTTGCTATTAACTTGTTATTTGTTGCCACATCTTCCGTTGCCTGAATTTCAGCGCGTACTTCGACAGGGCTATAGGTTGTACCTTCTGCGCTAAAATCCTGCAACCAAGGGCGCATTTGGGCGCGTTTTCCCTCCAGTTTGGTGCGGGCATAGGTCAGGCTTTTATTTATTACCTCATAGGGTTGGGCGGCAGGGCTGGCAAAGCCAAAACTGTTAGCCCCAAAATAGCTTGGGAAAAGCACCGGAGAAATATAATCCACCTGATCGGCAATCTGGGTTATATCCTGCCCAATACCGAGATCACCACTTTCTAAAACACTCTGCCCCATCACCTCCACCGAAACAAAAACCCCCAACTTGTTTAGTTGCAAGTTTGCTTCTTTCAGGAAACCGCTTATGGTCAAAACCCGCGATTCGGTATTGCTGGAACGTCCGTAATCAATATCGGTTAGTTGCCCGGAAGAAGGAAATTGTACAAAGGCGAACTGGATTTCATCGAAACCGGAAATTGCTGCCTCTCTGGCAAGGTCAATATTATAATTCCAAACCTCTTTTAAATAAGGATTTGCCCAGTTAAAACGCGCTGAATCCGCCCACAATTTGCCGGTACTGCGGCTTTTGATAGCCCATTCCGGCTTAACATCGGTTAGGCTGCCGTCTTGAAACACCGAAATACGGGCGATGGTATATATATCTTTTTCTTTCAGGCTTTTCACTACCGCAGGTAAATTGGAGATTTTCCCTTTACCTTCAGGCACAAGTCGCGCCAATGGGTTTTTACTGTCGAAGTAAGTCCAGCCGTTAGAATCTTTCAAATCTATAACAACTGTATTCAACTCGGTGACGGAAATCAGGTTCAGAATATTCTGGAAATTTGCCCCATCGGCAACTACCGCCGCCCGCAGATACACGCCCTTAACCACAAGATTCTGAACGGTTACATCCTGTGTTTGAGTACGCTTGAATGGTACAGTGGCAGGTTTATACCCAGCGGCTTTAACTACCAGTTGTCCTTCTTCCGGCGCATCATCAATGACATAAGAACCGTCCGAATCCGTCAACACATTTTTGTCAGCGGAGGTGACGCTGGCATGCACAAGCGGTTTCCCCTGCGGGTCTTTCACAATACCGCGCAGAGTTTTGGGGCGCAAAGTTATTTCAAGCGAAGCAGACGGGTTAGTATTGACTTTTTCAGGACGGTAATAGTTTGCAGACACATTTAGCGTGAGGTTATCGGTAGCTTTATCAAAGCTAAAACTACCATCAAGGTCGGTAAGAGCGTTAAGAGTATCACTAATCGAGGCGGTTCGTGCTAAGCGCTGGTCATTTTCCAACAGAACAGTTGCACCTACAACGGGCTTACCGCTGTAAGCATCTAATACTTTCCCGCTAACGGGCTTAATAATCTGGTTTTTGAAAAAGAAGATTGCGCCAAAACAGAGACCTGCCACTAGCAGATATATAAGAAAAGGAGTGCGCGTCGGTTCTGGCGGTAGATAGCTCAAACCGCGTCGGCGGCGCCTCATAAGAATAAGACCTCCTAGTTGCGTTGAGCGGATGGTAAAACAGTGGTTGAATACTTTCCGGAAGCGTTCCAAAGAATCCAGCCAGATGCGCCGTTAGTGGTTGCTGCTTCTATCTGCGCTTTGACCCTCTCAGGTGTATGCTTCACCGGAGCAAGCGCGAAATCTTCGAGCCATGGGCGATAGCGTGCTACCGTTGCTATTTTTTCCTCAATAAGATTTGAGATTTTGCCGCTACGGGCGACAATTTCACCGGGGTAGTTACCCACCGGTCCGGGGAATTTTGTTAGGTCAAGTGTACCGTTCTGGAAGTGAGTAGCATAAACCATCGGGCAAATGTAATCTGCCAGCATAACTAGGTTATTATATTGCTGCCCAATACCCACATCATCGGCTAACCATAGGCTATAGCCGAATACATCCAGCGAAAAATAAGTATCGGTATAGCGTAACGCATCATAAGCTTTGCTGACAGTGCGTTCAATAACGCTGGTACGCATCTTTTCGTTTTCCATCTTGCCCAACACCGACCACGAAAGCCCTTTGCCGTAATCTACATCTGCCAGTTTACCGTCGGTGGGGAAGCGAATATAGTCGAACTGCACTTCGTCAAAACCAAGCCCAGCGATTTCTTTAGCAATTTCCACATTATAATCACCCACTTCGGGTATAAGCGGGTTGGGCCAGACTAGCTCACTTAGGTCTTTCCAAGGTTGCCCGGTATTGCGGTTACGGAGCGCCCATTCCGGCTTAGCTTTGGCAAGCGCCGGGTCCCGATAGACTACCATACGAGCTACTACATAAAGACCCGCTTTATGAGCATCGTCTAGCAGTTTGGGAACATCAATCAAATCTTTGCGGAGAAATCCATTTACATCATAGGTTAGCCCTAACTGGTTAGCAAGGGAATTTTTGCTATCGTATAAGAGCTTGCCGGTATCATCGTGTTTCATATCTACCACGATGGCATTTATTTTGCCTTGCCGTGCCAATTCAAGAAAGGGGGTAAAAAGCTCAGCATAGTTGGGCTTGAGGGCAAAGATGCCCGGTACTTCAACACCCTGAAACTTGAACGGTACAAGCTTAATATCAGCTTTAGCGACTTGCTCTACCGGAAAGGTCTGGATTTTATAGCCGGGAGCGCGTACTTTAAGTTGAACCCCTGCACCACGCGGGGCATCATTCATATTAAATTTGCCGTTTCTATCACCAGATACACTGCTGCCACTACCTGCGGCGGTGGAGCTTCCCACGATAGAAATGTAGGTATTTGGCACACCCTTGCCGGTTTCGGCATCCAAAATCTGCCCACTGAGAACGGTTGAACGCACCGAAAGGGTGACAACTGAATCTAGGCTGTTGAGGTCTATCGGCACTTCCACCTTTTCGTAGCCGATAAGCTGAACTTTTAGCTTCTCATTAGGGGTAATACGCGAGAAGGTAAAACGCCCTTCCTCATCCGTGATGACGCTACCAAGGCTGGTGGATTGCACTAAACGAGCGGCAAGCGGTTTCTGGGTATCGGTATCTATAAGCTGCCCATTGAGAGTATTGGGCTTGAGTTCCATTGAGAAGGTGGTTTGTTTGCTGGATAAAGCGGCAGGGATATAACCTGGTGCGACCACATTTATAGGACTCTGTGGAAGCGATTGAGTTATTGTAAATGTGCCGCTATAATCTACTTCAGCCAATTTATTATTGCCTGACATTATAGTAGCACTTAGAACCGGAGAGCCTGTAACAGAATCGAGAATCTTGCCCGTAATCAAAGTCTTTGTGACTTTTCCGGGTTCGGAGCGATTGAAGAAAAATGGTATAACGAACTGCGATAACAAAAAGAGAACAGTTACCACTCCCAGACCGGCGGCTATTGTCATACCTCCCGGTCCAAGCATATTGGTTCTTTTTCTACTCAATGTTAGAGTTCCTCCATAGTATTATGTGCGCTGTATCTCAACTGATTGCACTTGATATAACCCAGAAAACACTCGTGCAACATCGTAAGATTCAATCTAAATCTATTTTCGTTACACAGAGCAATAATTAAGTCATATTAAAGCAGCGTATGAAGGACTGTCAAGTTTTTATAGCTGACAGGTTCAGAAAAGCAAGAAAAAAAAATAGACGCTATGATTCAATCCTTAATTATTTTTTTTAATCTCTCCCTAATAATTTCAAGGTCAAAATGACCTATTCTACAACGGAATAATTGTGCAAAGATAATTAGATTATGGTAATCTTTCCCATAATTCATACAATCATAGGGATTGGTTAGTATTATATCCCACGCTGTCGAGAGAAAGAATGCCGGGTTACGCAACCGGCTCCGAATTAAGTAAACCCACGCTTCATTAATAGTTAGTTAGTTATGTGCTGGTTTAAACCTTAATAGCTCGGGGGAGACAATGTCTGCTTTGATTACTGCCTACCTTGCTGATGCTGGTGGCGCTGCTGTGGCAACCATTCTGGCTGATAGTGGCAAGGGTTTCGATTTAGTTACACTTGGACGTAATATTGTTAATGGACTAACGTTTGGTAGCATTTATGCGTTGGTTGCGCTTAGTATTGTACTGATTTACAAATCTTCTGATGTGGTTAACTTCGGAACAGCCGAAATGGGTATGTTCGCCACTTTTGTGTGTTTCTCATCCCTTAGTGTTTTAGTTGGGCGGGTAGGCAATAATCCATTACCGGAAACCATCGGATTGGGCAATTACCTGCTTGCCATTGTTGCAACACTGGTTTTCGCCGGTTTATTAGGCTTGATGATTGAGCGTATTCTATTGCGCCCTCTGAGCAAAGCTCCGGTTTTGAGCCAAGTAATGGTAACTATTGGTCTAGGTGTTTTCTTGTTTGGTATTGCCAGTTTCATTTGGAAAGCCGATAACAAACCCTTCTCCGAACTGGATGCGGTCAAAAGCGCAAACATCCGTATTAATGTGGACAATGCCTTTATCTCGATAACAGGAGAAATGATAACCGCAATGCTCATTGGTGCGTTTTTGTCGCTACTGCTCTATCTCTTTTTCAAGTTTACGCTGGTGGGTACAGCAATGCGAGCAATGGCGCAAAACCCTACGACCGCCAAACTCATGGGCGTAAATGTAGGCTTCCTGACAGGGCTAACTTGGATGATTGCCATGATGTTGTTGGCTATTGCAGGTGTGTTGGTTGCGCCCAAAATTTCCCTTTCGCCGCTGATGATGGCAAACGTAGCCGTTCTTTCCTTTGCCGGGGCGGTACTAGGAGGGATGACCAGTCTGGTAGGAGCGGTAGTTGGAGGTTTGCTGGTAGGGATTATTGATAATCTGGTGGGCTTCTACCTACCGGACGGTTTGAGATCCATGCTGGCGTTTCTGATTATCGTAGTGGTACTTACCTTCAGACCTAACGGCTTGTTGGGCAAAGTCGTTAGAAAGAAAGTATAGGGGTTTCAAAACAATGAATAAGATATCCAATATAATTTACGATTTGTTGCGAAAGCCCTATATCGGTTTACCCTTGCTAGGCATATTCCTGATCACATTACCGGTAACAATCACCGTAATTCCAATGTTTCAGGGTAATAACTACACCTATTCATTGCTTAGTCAATGGGTTATTTTGAGTGTGACTGCGATTGGTTTGAACCTGTTGGTAGGTTTAACCGGGATGATTTCGTTAGGACATTCCGCTATATTTGCCTTTGGCGGTTATGCGGCAGCCTATCTGGTAGTAAAAATCTCATTACCTTACCCAATTGCTATCGTTTTGGCTGCTATAGTCGGGGGGTTAATCGGCTTATTGCTAGGGCTTCCGGCGTTAAAATTGAGCGGCTCTTATCTAGCGGTTGCAACTTTTGGATTTGCGGTTGCCGTGCCGGAATTTTTATCACTTAACCCGCAATTTAACGACCTCTTCAACGACCCGAACGACCTAGCTACCAAGTTGGGGGTGGTGAAGGTTGAGAAACAATATCTTCCTATATTCGAGTTTACCAAAAGAGACGACCTTTCAAGATATTATCTCTTTCTCATAATCGCTACCGTGATGGTACTTCTGGCGATAGGGTTGTGGAGAAGCCGCACCGGAAGAGCGTTCCGCGCTATTCGTGATAGCGAAACAGCGGCACAGGCAATGGGTGTACATATTGGGCGCTATAAAGTGCTGGCATTTTCCCTTAGCGGCATATTCGCCGGGGTAGCCGGGGCGATGTATATGGCGCAGATTGGGCAACTCGATGCCAAAGACTTGCAATTCGGCGCAGCAGAATCAATACTCTTTCTGGCTGCCATAATTCTGGGCGGTTTAGGCTCAATACCCGGCGCTATCATCGGTTCTGGTTTGCTGGTAATACTACCTGAATTAATCAAATCACTGAAAACCCAATTGCGGGAAATGACTGGAAGTTCAATCGAGAATTTCGAGTCAATTTTCTATGGTCTGATAATAATACTCTGTGTTTTCTACATGCCTAATGGAATATTTGGTGCCCTCAAAAAGTTAGCTGAGTGGATGCGCGGTGTCGGACGAGAACCAATGCTTGACCCGACCAAAGAAAATAATCTGCCTATATCGGAAGAAGTTATTAACGAAGCGCGCAAAGGAGTTTAGACGAATATGAGCGAAACTTTGCTAGAAATACAGAATATTGAGATGACTTTCGGTGGGTTGAAAGCAATCAGCGATTTCAGTATGACCGTTAAAAAAGGACAGATTGTAGGCTTAATTGGTCCAAACGGGGCAGGGAAAACCACCGTATTTAACTGTATCAGTCGTTTTTATAAGCCTACCAAAGGACGCATCGTGTTTGATGGGCAGGATTTAACCGCTAAAAGAACCGATGATGTAATTAAAATGGGAGTAGCGCGAACTTTCCAGAACGTTGAATTGTTCAAGAGCATGACCGTGATGGAAAATCTGTTATTAGGGCAGCATACCCGCATGCGAAACACAGTAATTGAGGATGCGCTATCCTTGCCTTCGAGCCGTTCTAGCGATAAGAAAAGTACCCAACGGGCGTTAGAAATATTGCAGGAACTGAGTATTAAGCAATATGCCAATAAGCCAGTTGCTATGCTACCTTTCGGGGTGCAAAAAATGGTGGAAATGGCTAGGGCGCTGGTTTCTAACCCAAAGCTCATTTTGCTGGATGAACCTGCTGCAGGTTCAAACCCGAATGAAACTAATAAATTATCCGCCCTGATTAAACACATCCGTAACGCCTATAACGTTACCGTGCTGCTGGTAGAGCATGATATGTCGCTAGTGATGGACATTTGTGAGCAACTATATGTGCTGGACTTTGGCAAAAAAATAGCCGAAGGAGCGCCAGCCGAAATCCAGTCAAATCCGGCAGTTATCGAGGCGTATCTGGGTGACAATGAGGAGGTTCTGGATTAGTATGCTGAAACTTCACGACATTCATACCTATTATGGTCGAATTCACGCCTTAAAGGGAGTTAGCATCGAAGTACAGGATGGCACAATTGTCACGTTGCTGGGCGCAAACGGGGCGGGCAAAACTACTATGCTACGCACTATCTCCGGTATAGTACAGGCATCTGCCGGTAAGATTGAATATGACGGCAAAAACATCGAGAAATATCCGCCTCAGAAAATAGTGCAGCAAGGCATTGCCCAATCCCCCGAAGGACGGCAGGTCTTCACCGACCTGACAGTAATGGAAAACTTGCGGATGGGTACTTACCCGCGCAAGGATAAAAGCGAAGTCAATCAAGATTTTGATATGATTTTTAACTATTTCCCGCGCCTTAAACAACGCATTAACCAACTTGCTGGAACACTTTCCGGTGGTGAGCAACAAATGTTAGCAATGGGACGGGCTTTGATGAGCCGCCCAAAAATACTTTTGCTGGATGAGCCTTCACTTGGGCTTGCCCCTTTAGTGGTGAAGGAAATTTTCCATATAATTCAGGAAATCAACAAACGGGGCGTTACTGTTCTGTTGGTAGAACAAAACGCCTACCAAGCATTGCACATTGCCCATTACGGTTACGTGCTGGAAACGGGCAGAGTAGCGCTTCAGGGTACGGGAGATGAACTGCGTCGCAACGACGAAGTCAGACACTCATATCTTGGCAGATAGGTTCTTTTAGTTAGCACAAAGCAGTGGTGCTTTGTGAAAGTTCACAGAGAGGAGACACTTGAATGAAGCGAATTAAATCGCTAAAACTTGGCGCTGTGATTGCGCTCATGTCCTTACTGACCTTGTTAATGGCAGCTTGCGGTGACAATACCGCTACGCCTGTAGCTGCCACTACCGCTGCGGCTACCAAAGCTGCTACAACTGCTGCTGGTACTACTGCCGCCGCTACCACCGCTGCTGCTGGAGCTACTACTACTGCTGCCGCTACCACCGCTGCAGGAGCCACTACCGCTGCTGGCGCGGTTCAGACTGTTGCACCGGTAGCGAACGGTAACAAGACCGGCGTGACCGACACCGAAATCAAAATCGGTAGCTCAACTCCTCAATCCGGTGGCGCTGCCGCTTACGGTATCGTATCCCGCGTACAGGATGCCTACTGGAAAGAAGTGAATGCAGCCGGCGGTATTTATGGTCGCCAAATCAAGTACCTTTACGAGGATGATGCCTATGCGGCAGCAAAGTCTCAAGCAAACATGAAGAAATTCGTGGAGCAGGACAAAGTGTTTGCGGTAATGGGCAACATCGGTACTGCCAATAACCTTGCATTTAAGGATTATTTGCAGGAAAACGGCATGGTTCCGAACGTAGGCTTTGCTACCGGCTCCGGCTTGCTGGTCAACCCGACAGGTTTCCAGAAGAATGCTTTCGGCGTGTTGCCAAACTACACTTTCGAGGGTAACATTCTGGCGCAATACGCCGCCGATACCTTGAAAGTCAAGTCCGTTTCGGTTTTGTACCAGAACGATGCTTTCGGCAAGGAAGCCTACCAGTCTTTCGTCAAGAAAGCTAAAGAGCTTAAGCTTGAAGTGAAAGTGGAAGTACCCTACGAAGCAGGCGCAACCGATCTCAGTTCACAGGCTCTGAAGTTGCAGCAAGCGGCGGCAGAACTGGTGTTTGTTAACGCAGTACCCGGTCCGGGCGCAACTGCTGTTAAGGAAATGGACAAACTCGGCTACAAACCCAAATTGGAACTGGCTTATGTAGAGAACGATGTTCAGTTCTGGACTAACGCCGGTACTGCGGCTGAAGGCGCTTATACCACCTCCTTTACTCCTCTGCCGGACTCAACTGACCCGAAAGTAGTCAAGTTCCGCGAGTTTATGAAGAAGACACTGCCAAACGAGCAGGTCGGTAACTTCGCATTGTGGGGTTACATCGGCGCTCAGATTATGGAAGAAGCTCTTAAACGCGCAGGTAAAGACCTTAGCCGCGAATCTTTGATTGCCGCGCTTGAGTCTTTCGATAACTGGACTGGCAGCGTTTCAGTTACTCCGATTACCTACGGCAAAGACAATCGCTCACCGTTCAAATCGCTGTTCTTCTTGCAGCAAAAAGACGGCAAAACCGTCAAGGTAAGCGACCCAATCGAGTACAAGTAATTCTTTTGAATAGTTGCCTCATCCACTATCATGTGGGATGAGGCTTCTTTTTATTTGACAGCAGTTTAAACCCCTGTTAATATGCCTTTGTTCTATGCTTTACCAATTCAGGAGGTTTTCATTTCGTTTTGAACGCACATTTACGTTTCTTATCTGCTAGAAATACACTATTAAGGATTGCTTCCTTTTCCCTTCTCATAATCCTCTTTAGCCTGTTCTTCCAAACTATTAGCCCGGCTTTTGCTGAAACTGGTCTAAAAGCGGGTACACAGGCGCAAGTTAGCGGCACAAATGGCGACGGCGTTCGATTGCGTGAGCAACCAAGTAGCGAATCCGGCACTATCAGTATGCTGGGCGAAACATGGCGCGTAACTATTCTGGGTGGGACTTTCACCGATTCCAAAGGTAATACTTTCTATAAAGTAGAGTGGACAGGCAAAACTGGCTACATAATGACCCAATATCTCAGCCGCGCCGGAACCGGCGGTATCGCACCGGGTAGTCAGGTGCGTGTCAGCGGAACTGGTGGTGATGGGGTGAATATGAGGGCGCAACCTACCGCCGATTCTACGCTGGTGGCTACCCTAGGTGAAAACTGGCTCGCCACTGTGCAGAGCGGTCCATTCAAGGACAATCAGGGCAACAGTTTTTATAAAATCGAGTGGGCAGGCAAAATCGGCTACGTTATAACCGATTACCTAATCTTTGCTGGAAAAGGAACTACTACCGCTTCTGCTGTACCTAGCCTGAAAATCGGGGGGCAAGCGCGGGTTAGTGGAACGGCTGGCGAGGGAGTGCGAATGCGCCAACAATCGAACCCGCTCTCCGGCACGCTTGCAATTCTGGGCGAAACATGGTTGGTCACGGTTCTAGGGGGACCCTTCAATGACAGTCAAGGCAACAGCTATTTTCGGGTAGAATGGACAGGTTCTGTAGGGTATATCAGTAGTAAATACCTTACTACCGCTAGTAACAATGCGGTTGCCGGTACGGGCGGTTTCATGCGAATATCCAATACTGGTGGCGATCCCATTCGTTTCAGGACAGGTACAGGCAAGCAATTTGCCGAAAACGGTTATGTCTATGAAGGACAGGTTCTAAAACTGTTGGCAGGTCCTTTCAAGGATTCAGCCGGAACAACTTGGTACAAACTAGATCGCAACGGTGAAGTGGGATATGTAGATGGCGCATTTTTGCAGCGTACCAATAGCGCTGCCACTGTCGTCACCACCTCACCCAAACTGGAAGTAAAGGCGATTCCTGCACCCCCTACCAACGGTTCGCTTGGCAGTCGAATAACTGACTACGCGCTGAAATTTGTAGGCTATCGTTATATTTATGCTGGCTCCAGCCCAGACATCGGTTTTGATTGTTCCGGTTTTGTCTATTGGGTGATGACTCAGGTGGCAGGAGTGAATCCGGGACGTAGCGCAGCCTCAAATCTAGCAGCCGGAGTTGCCGTACCGAAGGATAGTTTGCAACCGGGAGATATTCTGATTTTTGCCAATACCTATATGCCGGGACCTTCACATACCGGAATATACATCGGGGGCGGACGTTTCGTTCATGCCGAAAACGAAAGTTCGGGCGTAACGATTGACTACCTTAACGATTCGTACTATGGTCCTCGCTTTTACGCAGCCCGGCGGGTAGGTGTATAGAAAAAGCGGTTGTTGTATAATAGTTGGATTGAGAGATTAACCCTTGGAGGCGACGCTACATGTCGCCTCTATATTTTTGATGATGGATGCTAGATGAACTGGAACCTACCAAATGTGACCATCGGGATTCTAGGTGGCGGACAACTGGCGCGGATGTCTGCTTATGCTGCCAGCCGATTGGGGATGCGCGTGGCAATACTCGAAGCGGAAGAAAACAGTCCGGCAGGACAGATTTCAGCCTATGAGTTCTCCGGCAAATGGAGCGACCGAGAATTACTGAAACGGTTTGCGGCTGCCAGCGATGTTATTACACTTGAAAACGAGTTTGTCGATTCTCAAATATTGCGTGAGTTAGAGGCGCTAGGAAAGCCGGTATATCCCTCTGCCTTAACGCTGGCATTGGTGCAGGACAAGGCGCGGCAGAAGCAAACATTATCTAGCGCCGGTTTGCCGGTTCCGGCTTTTGCTAGAGTACAGCAAGTGGCGGATGTGGAAAAATTCGCGGCGGAATACGGTTATCCGCTAGTATTGAAAGCGCGGCGCAACGGCTATGACGGGCGCGGAAATTTTACAATCCGTAGCAAAGCCGATATAGAAGAAGGCTTTTTGCGATTGGGCGCGGCAGAACGTAGCCTGATGGTGGAGCAGTATATCTCATTTACCAAAGAATTGGCGCTGATGGTTGCACGCAATCTGTTAGGTGAAGCGGTGGTTTATCCATTGGTAGAAACAGTTCAAAAAAACCATATTTGCCATATCGTAACTGCACCAGCCGCAGTACCGCCTTCGGTGGCAGAGAAAGCCGCCGAAATTGGGCGCAAGGCAATCGAGTCAATCGGTGGAATCGGCATTTACGGCATCGAATTGTTTTTGACCTATGACAATCGGGTGGTGATAAATGAGTTAGCACCACGCCCCCATAATAGCGGTCATTACAGCATTGAAGCTTGCCTCACCTCACAGTTTGAGAACCACCTACGCGCCGTGCTAAACTTGCCGTTGGGTTCCCCTGAACTGATTGCGCCCGCCGCGATGGTAAATTTGCTAGGCACAAATGCTGCGCCTGTTTCGGCAAAGGGCATGGAGAAGGCACTGGCAGTCCCCGGCGCAAATATACATATTTACGGCAAAAAGTATTCGCGTCCGGGGCGCAAGATGGGGCATATCACCGCCCTTGCGCCCGGTGGTACTGCGGCAGACGCGCTAAAAATCGCACAAGAAGCGGCTGATTATCTTGTATTTTAGCAACGCTTTGCTCATTTGTGTGACTATCAATGAATAGGTTAAAAATGGAAAATCCTCCAACCGTTAAAATCATTGTTATCGGGCTGGGTCCGGGCAATCCCGACCACTTAACGTTGGGCGCATTAAAAGCGATGCGCGAAGCCGGCACGGTTTGGCTACGCACCGCCAAGCATCCCACCGTTTCGCATTTGCCACCCGAAGTTAAACTGGAGTCGTTTGATGATTATTACGACCGATTTGAGAGCTTCGAGTCGGTTTATGGCGCAATTGTGGACAAGTTGTTGGCACTGGCAAAAGAGAGTGGCAAGCCGATAGCTTACGCTGTGCCGGGGCATCCGTTGGTGGGCGAAAGTAGCGTCACCCGACTGTTAGCAAAAGCGAGCGAATCAAGGATAGCTGTTGAAATCGTGGATGGGTTGAGTTTTATCGAACCAGCACTTGATATGCTGAATCTTGACCCTTTACAAGATAGCCTAACCATTTTGGATGCGTTGGAATTGGCAACACGCCCTGAAAGCCACCTACCTCGCGAAAAGGGGCTGGAGTTGCCGATTTTGCGTCCGTTGCTGGTGGGACAGGTGTATAACCAGCGTCTTGCCAGCGCAGTTAAACTAGCTCTTATGGAAGACTACCCAGACGGGCATCAGGTTACATTGTTGCGGGGAGCAGGCGTGCCGGGCGAACAGGCGCGGTTGGATATTCCACTCTTTGAGCTAGACCGACACCCCGAATGGACTGACCACCTGACCTGTGTTTATGTGCCATCAATGCCAATTCTTGAGGCAACAGGCAGCTTCGCCAATGTGCAGTATATTTTGGCGCGGTTGCGTGAACCGGGTGGTTGTCCGTGGGATCGTGAACAAACCCATGCCAGCCTGAAACGCTACCTTATAGAAGAAACCTACGAAGTGATTCACGCGCTGGACGAAGCACCGGAGAAATTAGTAGAGGAATTTGGCGACCTGTTATTACAGGTAGTGTTACACGCGCAAATCGGAGCGGACGAGGGCGAGTACGATATTCGCGAAGTGATGCGTGAGCTTTCGCTCAAGATGATTCACCGACATCCTCATGTGTTCGGAGAAGCCAGCGTAGAGGATGCGGAAGCGGTAGCGCATAACTGGGAACAGCTTAAAAAAGCCGAACGCGCCGGAAAAAGCGAAGAAGAGCAATCGGTGTTGGGGGGTGTACCACACGAAATGCCCGCACTGTTGCAAGCGCAAAACTTGCAGCGCAAAGCTGCCAGTCTAGGTTTTGTATGGCGCAATCTAGATCAGGTTCTGGACAAACTGGTCGAGGAAATCGAGGAAGTGCGCCACACCACCAATTACGATGAATTGGTCGAGGAAATCGGCGATGTGTTCATGGTGATGTGTGCGGTTGCCCGCGACCTGAAGGTGGATGCGGAAGAAGCCCTGCGCCTTGCCAACCTGAAATTCCGCAAGCGTTTCACCGAGTGGGAAAAGCTACTGCATGAGCGCAATTTGGATGGTCACAAAATGGAACTGACTGAACTGGAAGCGCTTTGGCAAGAAGCCCGCAAAAGAACGGGGAAGTGAGTTAAGGGCATAGGTGGCAACTTAAGCTCCAACCGAATTTGTCAAACAATTATGCTGTTACTCAAGCCGGGTAATGTTCGGTAAAAATGATTGGTTGATAACGAAAAGCCACAAATTCGTGTTTTGGAACTTAACAAGTCAGTCGAATCTTTAAGTTGTCAGCTATGTTCTAAAATATATTGAAGAATTCCCTGATTTACCATGTTTAAATTAAGTATATGGTCTATATGATTAAATGCGTCTTCGAGAGGATTCCGCGAAGCTTCCCAACCAAGGCCATCAGTTATCCAAATGAATCTATGTCCTTGCTCAATTAAAGAATCATGCAGTTTTTTGTATTCCCCCGCTGTAGCTTTAAGCTTTGACCCATTACCGCCATAGTAATTGGTTTCAATTAAATAAAGAGTTCCGTTACAATTTACTGCAAAGTCAAAATCCCTACTAGCTTTATCAAATTTAACTGTTATATCCCATTTTGCTTTTAATTGTTTTGGTTTTGCCTGCGGTAAAAACTCATAACCAGCTTCAGCACAGGCTTTAATAATCAGGCTTTTTACGATATTTTCCATAGCAGTGCCGCTACGGTTTTTTCGGGCATTGCTATCCAAGCCAACTTCTACCCCAAATACATAATCCGGCACACTTTTTATATTGCGATTTTTAAATATATCTAAAAGCCCTGTATTTTTGGCAAAGGTGCAGATATTATCAATTTCAGTTGGGGTGAGAGTTGATTTTAAGTCAAACGTAAAGTTATCGTATTGAGGTCCTGTTGTGGAAAATTCGGCTAGAATACTAAAATTATTTTCTCGACACGCTATTAAAAGAGGGAGTATTCTCACCACAGTAGGATGCGAGCTAATCAGAATTTTGAATTCTTTCTCAATTTCCTGCTTTCCTACCAAGTAATTTATAGTATTAAGGTCGATTTCATAAGGTTTTACACTGTCTTTAATTTTGTTCCATGCAACGAAATAATCCCAATATTTGATGGATTTTACAAGAGTACCCATCAAGTAATCAAATACTTGTACTGAATTAGCACAATTTATAGTTTTCTCGTATATCGGGGCATACTTCATTCCGGGTATTTGCCTTTCTGTTCAATAATTGGTAATTACTAACTCGGTTATTTTACCCCTCGCATCTGGTTTACTATTGATGGCACGACTGGCTTTTACTTCATGGATTTGAAAATCCCAATATAATTTTCGGATAAATTCGGTATCAGAATTTGAAAGCATTACCTGAACCCCTCGTTCAACCAAGCGTCGCACAACTCCAGCCAGCCTTTCTTGACTACTCTGCCCGAAATCCTCCTTTGTATAACCGGTGAAGGAGGAAGTTTTGCTTAAAGGCATGTAGGGTGGATCAAAATACACAAAATCGCCTTTGCTTGCATTCTCTACTGCCTGTTCAAAATCGCTATTTAGCAATCGAACACCTTCCAAAGCAACGGCAACTGCTCTTAATTTTTCCTCACTAAACATACTAGGATTATCGTAACGTCCAAAAGGCACATTATATCCACCTTGTGAGTTCTCTCTGTATAAGCCGTTATATCCTGTTTTATTGAGGAAAATAAGCAACGCGCTTTTTTCCAGAACTCCGGTTGGCAGTTGATTATAGCGGTTTCTAAGCCGATAATACTCCTTTTCCTGACTTTCCGGTGATAATGAATGATAGCATGCTCTCAATGGGGCTAACACTTGCAATAATTCTTCCAACTGATTTTGTACATCTCTATACAGTCCTATCAAGTTTGGATTAAAATCATTCAATGTAGCAACTTTTGGTTGGAGATGAAAAAACAAAGCGGCACTACCAACAAACGGTTCAAAATAGTGATTGAAATGAGTTGGCATAAATTTTTGGAATTGTGCCAAAAGTTGTCCCTTGCCTCCAACCCATTTCAAAACTGGTTCTGGTTTTATTTTTAGAGCGAACCCTTCCAGATTTAGTTGAACCTCAACTTGTTGCATTTAGTTATTTTCCATCATCTACTAGTTTCTATAAAAGCTAAAGGGCGGGAACAGCTTTCTTAGCCTGTCCCCGCACTACAATCTTATTGTTGAAATTTGGACTTATCAATCCTAATAACGGTAGTAGGCGCATCGTCCGGGTCATACTCAGGTTCTTTTTTTTCCTCTTTGGGAGGAGTCGGTGCAGGTGGCGAGGGCGGTTGCGGGTTATATTGGTTATAATTTACATAACTTGTAGGCGCTTCTTCGTTTTCAGTCAGTTTGTTGGTGTTGCTGCCCCCAATTACCTTAGTAGAGTCGTTTTCGGTTGGCAAGGTACTTTCGTATTGTGGCTGTCCGTATTGCTGGTAATTTTGCTGCCCGTATTGACCATACTGCCCATATTGCCCGTACTGATTATACTGGTAATTCTGTTGCTCAGGCTGCTGTGGCGCTGGCGGGGTTTGTGGCTGCACGGGTTGGTAAGGTTGGTTATACTGGTTGTAATTGCCGACCATAGTAGAACCGGCATCCTCTTCAGGGACGGGTGGCGCATATGAAGCCGGAGGGTCGGTGGGTTTTTCGTCCGGGTACGAAGCTTGCACCGGCGGAGTGGGTGCAACAGGTTCTTCAAAAACAGGTATGGGCTGGGGAATCGGAGCAGGTTCCGGCGCGGGCTGTGGCGTTGCTAGTATCGCTGCGTAATTAGTACCAACTACGGTTGCTCCTGCATCGGGGACAGCAGGGGGCGTATATGCTTGCACCGGCGGTGGAGTAGGCGCATTGTAGCCCGAAAGGGGCGCAGTATAAATAGGTTCCGATGGTTCAGGCATTTTTAATGAGTCTGCTACTGATACTCTTTCCGGAGCAGTTACAACTGGGCGTGCCGGAGCGGTAGCCGGGTTCTGGAAGCTTAAAATATTCTGCCCGATTCGTACAATGTCACGATGCAGGAGGTTATAAGGCGTACCCGCTTCGAGCGCGGTATCCTTGATTAATACCGGGTTTTCACTCCCCAAATCAATTATTGCCCACTCTCCCGACAGTGCTTTAATAACTGCGTGGTAGCGTGAAACATACGGGTCGTCAAACGAAATATCGTTATCATCGCTGCGTCCGATGGTAATCTGGTTTTTTTCCAATTCGTAGCGTCTGCCTATATCTGGTCCCCGCTGTACAATGAAGAAAGTATTTGCCATTTGAATTCTCCTGAATTATGTAGCGGGCTACCCCGCAATAATATTCACGCTGCTGTTTGCTTGCTAAATAATATTTTACTGACTGGATAAAGGTGTAATTGCTAAATCACTGAACATTGCCAGTGGATTATTAAAAAACTCACCGCTAAAAGAAGCTTTATCTCCGAATTTCCCCGTAGCGAAACCCATATTTCCTCCTAACGGGGGATTCTGGAGCGGCACACTGATTAAATCCAACCCCCGCGTTTTTATTTTAAGATAACCAGCGGTTGCTTCAAGACTAAACCGCAAATTCCCGCTATTTATATTGAAAATATTACTTGTTGTCCATGGCACAATCTCGCTCCAACTATCCCCAGTACGTTCAAGCACTGCAAAGGCGCTACCGCTTACGCAGAACATGTAATAAGCAGTAGCGCTGCGTTGCCAGAATAATAACCCGTAAAAATAACCATCTTCTTTAACCAAATTTGAGAATCCTGCCGTGAAATCTATTTTGAACTCACGGTAAATCCGATTTGAATACACACTCCAGTTAAGTTCGTTTGGCTTGCCTACCCTAACAAAATAGGCAGTTGTGCCATCAGGCAAGGAGCCGTAATACGCCTGATAATTATCCGGCAAACCTCCTCGATAATCGGTAAAGTTGTCGTTCACAACCGGTCCAGCTACATCAGCCCCTAATAATTCTGCAACGCCACCCTGTAACGCCGCAATTGCTCCAAAATGAGCTTCTCCCCATCCGATGGCGTTTGGGTCTTCGCTCTTGAAGGGCTGAATGTTGCGGTGAAGATAAGTTTCCAATTGGTTCGCGTTCAAAGTCGGTGCTGCGCTCAAAATTACTGCGGCTATACCGGCTACTTGTGGCGCTGCCGCGCTTGTTCCACTGAACACCTGATTTTGCCCAATGCTACGCAATGTTACCCCTGTTGGCGCGACCATTTCCGGCTTCTTGCGTCCATCCTGAGTAGGTCCTCGGCTACTGTAGGACTCAAGCGCATTGTCACGCCAAGATATTGCGCCAACTGTAATTGCCCCTTTTGCATCACCGGGAGTAGCAAGGCTACCCGATGGGTCATATTCCTCGAAACTAGCGTTATAGGCATACAGGTTAAAGCGCACACCCTCGCCACCTTTACCCGCGTTACGCACCTGAATATAATAATTCTGGTTTGGCGCCGCGAGAAATGGCGCCAATTCAACCGGGGGCTTATTGCTGCCTTCTCCCTGCAAGTTACGAGAACTGCCTTTAGGCTGCTTATTCTCATCCAAAATGTAAAGGTCTAGATTCGTTGTTGGCGCGTCCCAATTCTCATCCCACCGCAACGAAACCCAGCAATTATCCGAAGTCGCGGTAAACTTCAGGGTTATTGCTCCCTCAGTATTACCAAAGCGGTTAAAGCCGTTGCTATCAGCCTTGAAATTGCCTGAATAATGCGCCCGCCCGTAGTTACCCGCCGATACAACTGGCAATGCCCCCGCGTTTCGCGCCTCAGTCAGCTTTGAAGAAAGTAGGCTGCTACCATCGGTGGGCCACAAACCGCCCCACGCCAGCGAAACTTGAATAATCTGTACTTGGTTTTCCATCAGCCAATTTACTGCTCTGGCAAATCCGACCTCATCTTCGATAGCCGCCAAATACAATGGAGCTTCCGGGGCGTAGCTACTAATTATTTCCGATACCGCTACGCCATGTTTTCCAGAGCCTTCTCCATCGCCATAAATGAAGGATTTGAAGGTTACTTGATTGCGCGGCGGCAGCCCATTTCCGAAGTAATTGCGGAATCCGGCAAAACCACTATCTATTATTCCTACTCTAACACCGTTACCGTTATAACCAGCCTGTTGCCAAACTTCTGCCCCTGTCGCTTTCAACCCTTCCTGCGGTACAAAAATATCGGCGGTGGGCGGTTGGAGAATCACTTTTAAATCGCGTACTGCGCTTAAAGAGCCTAGGTCATTCCAGAAATCTTGTTGCCCACTGCGTCTGACTAGTTCCGGTAGGCTGACCCGTATTGACATGTAACGTTCGTAGGCAGCCGTCAGAGTTGCTCCCATCTGTTCTAGCTTTTGCCTAACAGGCAGCAAGTTTGTGCTGCTATCTAGCGTTATCTCAAAACGCACCCTATCTTGCTCATCTAGCAAACCGCTTTCGTGGGCGAATTGTCTAGCTGCTTCCAGACCGCCCGTGTTGTACTTTAGCAATAAATCCGATAGTATCGTATCGGTCTTGCTGTCAATAACTACCGGGCGTGGTGCAGGAGTAGGGTCTGCGCCGCAAGCCAATAGCAATAGGTTGGTGAGTAACACCCCTATAAGGAAAAAAACGGGCGGTAACCCGCGTTTTATTACCGACCATTTTAATAGCATAAATCTTATACAAAAATAGGTCTAACTCCGGGGTGTTGTAGCGCTGGGCGGCAAAGGCGCTGCCCCTGAAGAAGATGGTTCCACCTCACCCCGCAAACCGCTTTCGGCAGTTTCTAGGCTGTAAAGCATCTTCAGGACACCGGAGTCGAATTTAAGTTGTACGCCGGAACCGACATTAACACTATTATCCTCGATACGTAAATCTTTACTGCTGAATTTTAACCCAAATGTTTCGGCGGGCTGGCTTTGGCAAATAGCGTTGACAATATAAGTGGAGGCGGCTAATTCAAGGTTGGCATCCTTAGAGGTACTGAATACAAAATACTGTTTACCATCAAGGATTTGGTCTCCCACGTAGCCTAATGATAGTCCAGAACTGGGACCACGCTCAAGCCTAAATACACAATCCTTAGCCTCTACAGTTGAGGACCACCCTGTAACGGTCAGCCATATTTCAAGCCGCTTTATTTGGCTTCGGTCAAGCTGAATACCCGGTGAAACGGGCGGGATTGGCGCGTTACCGCCAGAGACAGCGGGATTGGTAGTAGCTACGGCTACGGGCAGCGCGTCTGTTTTGGTAACAGCCGCCGCAGCGGGGGTAACAGTTGGAATTATAGTTTGCGCCGAATTGGCGGTATTGATAGCAGTAGTAGTAGTCGGGGTTTGGGTTTGGGTTGCGTTTCCCGAAGTGGCTGCGTTGGAATTAAAGTATAAAAATGCCCCAATTGCCGCCGCTGCCAACAAAACAAATAAAGCCGCAAAAATAAAGCCACCTGAGCCTTTGGATTTTTTAACCGACACAGTAGTCTGAACAGTAGGCTTATTATCAAGCGGGGCGGGAACTTTTAGAGTTTCTGCGGCATTAGGAGTGCGAGTGGTTATTTGGTCAATTGCGGGAATTTCCAAAGTAGCGGCATTGCCGTTGGTTTGTGGGCTAGTAGCGCCAAGAAATGAGGGTATTACCGAACCCACTTCTTTAATTCCAATCAATAATACGCTGATGTTGTCACTGCCCCCGCGTGAGTTAGCAAGGTCAATCAACTCCTGCGAGGCTTTTTGAAGACTAGGTGCTGCCGCTACAATTGTACCCAACTCCATTTCTTTGACCAGTCCATGCAATCCGTCCGAACACAAAAGAATTACATCCCCCTGTTGGAGTTCTTGCTCAAAAAGATCGGGTTCAACTTCGTCTCGATGCCCGATAGCGCGAGTGATGATATTGCGGATAAGGCTTTTTGAAGCTTGTTCGGGGGTTAGCGCACCCATTTCAATCTGTTCCTGCACCAACGAATGGTCGCGGGTAATACGTAACGGAACCCCTTTCCTGATAAGATAGGTACGACTATCCCCGACATTACCCACCAATACCCGATTACCTTTAACTACCGCAATGGTCAGAGTAGTACCCATCTGCCCCATGCCCGGTTCGGTACCGGCTTTATAAACCTCAGCGTTGGTAGTAATGATGGCTTGCATCAGGTCATTATCAAGCCGCCCCGAACTAGGACCGTTGTAATATCGGTCAAAAAGGGTATTTACTGCCAATTCGCTGGCAATTTCACCGGCAGCATAACCCCCCATGCCATCGGCTACGGCAAAGAGATGCCCTTTTTCTTCCACCTTAAGCGGGTCAAAGGCAGGTTCACCTTTTATTAAAAGGTCGCCGAGGTAATCTTCATTATGTTCACGTTTGCGTCCTACATCGGTAAGCGCAACAGGGTCAAGCTTGAGCAATTATCTATCCCTCCGAAACGTGGGCATCGGCACAACCAGAAATACGCCGGAAAACTTTAAGGGTAACAACCCCTTTACCTTTAGCTAAATTGGAGTGAATCCAGAATATCTCCAAAAGTGTTTTCAAAGGAGCTGAATTTGCTTTTCTCTGCGCCCAGTTCAATCAAATAAGCGTCCTTGTTTGAATTTTGGGTCAAAAGAATATATTCGTAATAGGTTTGTGAATTCTGGTTTGGATATTCTACCTCGAAAGTTACTAAGCCATTGCGCTTGACTTCCGGTTGAACCGTGACAGTAAGCTTTGAGTTCTGGTTTTTGAAGGCGGTGATAAATTGATCGGCACGCGCTGTCAAGTCTCCGCCCAATCCGGGAAAGCGTAGGATTGATACAAAAGCTCCATCTGGACTGATGCCTTGTATAGTTCCTACGTTATTTGTTTCTTCACGCGAACTGGTTTTCCAGTCGTCAGGAAAAGTAACGCTAACGCCAAAATTATTAACTGTACCTCCCGACCCGCCAACTGAGGCTACGGTTGTAACCCTAACAATTGGTGCGGTAGTAGCCCCCCCTGCAACCGTAGAAGGCGCTGGTGATGGCGGCGGCGCGTTGGTGCCGCTTGCTCCGGTAGCAACGGTAGTCGCTATAATG
>Ga0194047_10000395_pt1 | contig 29699 bp, 23 predicted proteins | sample JunL225m_MetaG_2_FD_160070 | JGI IMG/M metagenome (GOLD analysis project Ga0194047, IMG submission 160070) | Anoxic zone freshwater microbial communities from boreal shield lake in IISD Experimental Lakes Area, Ontario, Canada - Jun2016-L221-5m | ecosystem: Environmental > Aquatic > Freshwater... | reverse complement strand
ATCTTCATCCAAAACTTCGCCATTTTTAATTCGCTTTGAAAAATCCAAGAGAACTTCGTTGGCTTTTTGTAAAATTGTTCTAGAAGTCAGTTGAATTTCGGTCTTTGAAATTTCTTTTTCTTTGCTAAAGCAAGACCTTATCATTGCTTCCATTTGGTTTGTGCCCTCAGTAAGTTCTCTATATTTGGCAAAAATTTCTTTCAATGTATTTTCCTCATAACTGCTTGCTATTTCCAAAATGGCATCGGCATACTCAGAATTTTCTGCGCAAATTAGAAAAGCATACGCAATGTCGCCTTTTATATTTGGTTTTTTTTCCAAACAATCCTTAAGCTGACCAAATCTTAAGCCCTCTTTGTCTGAGATGTATTGAAGCAAATAAAACTGGGAGCGCAATGGGATTTCAGTCAACTCAATGCCCAAGTCTTTTTCAATAGCCTTTCTCATTTCTGGAACATGCAACTGCTGAAACAACAAAACTTCATCTTCATCACTTTCTTTTGCAAAAGGATTTACTTGCTCATCTGAAGATATTTTTTCTAGATTATTGAAATGCACAAGAGGAAGCTCTTTTCTTAGGTGTATCAATTCTTCTGATAGATACTCCAGCAATTCATTTTTAAATTGAATAAAGGCAGTAACATACTCAGCTGGAAGTATTTTTCTGCGCCTAGCTCTCGCTGCAATATCAACCATTTGTTCCTCAGACTTGTCTATGTTATCCCAAATAAGCGCTATAAGATTTCTTATTTCAGTAAAGGAATCTTCCGTTTTTTTTGTAATATTATCGAAATTTATCCCAGCATAATCTTTTAAGAACCCGTAACAATCAAAAATCCCAACAGCATCAGAACTAATTTGCAAAAGTTGTTCATTGAACTCAATACCCTTATCTGGAATTATCCTTCTTATTAAATCATTGTGCGTTATTAAGTTTTTTTCTTCAGCTTCCAGAATTTCTTCGAATGATACGTTTTCTGCATATGCATATTTAACGAGCGGTATCTTTACCTCAGCCTCAATTTCTTCAAACATTTTTTCAAGGAGTGTTGGCACCCTATAGTAATCAGTCCAGTTTTCTGGAGGATTTTCTTTAAGAAATAATTCTAAAAATTTTATACTATCTAACAAATTTGGAATGTTCTGTTTTAAAATTTTTTCTATAAGCTCAGATCTCAATTTATGATTATCAAGATTATTAAGTCTTACAAGCAATTCGTCTTTAAGGCTATCTACAAGCCAAAGCGGAATCTTTTTGCCATCACCACTCAATCTATTCACTCTTGCACAAACAAAAAATAATTCTTCGGAAGTCATATGTGGAATGACATATGCGGTTGAACATTCATAATAATCCTCGACAAAATAGCTCTTTATGTTACCATAAAATTTTTCCATTTCTGCGCTATCATTCTCCCCTTTGTCTATTTTTTTCTCAATGAAATTAAGAAGTTCATGCATAAAAATATCAATCGCTTCACTTTTTTTTCTGTCAATATAAGCACTGTCATGATTTTCAAAAGCTCCACCAGATTTTAAAAGTTTCCGTGAAAATTCCATGCCAACACGAGGTTCCAAATCTTCAATGCTATTTTTATTATAAAAATCTTCAATCCATTCCTTTGACCACTGTGAAATTTTTTGCTCAAAATTTTCATCATTTTTATCACCTTTTTCTTGTGGAAACTCAATAATCTCGGCAGATTTTTTTTCACCTTCAACCAAAGCCTTTTTAGGCTCTTTTGGAGGTTGATATAAAAATGCTTTTGCTTCGTTTAGCATATTTCCAGTATACCAAATTTTTTCACTTTTGTATTTTAAAAAAACTAACTCCAAAAAAATAAGCGCCGAAACCAATAACGGTTCGACGCTTGTAATATTATAGTATGAACAAGTATCCAAAAGGGATTACCGCTCTTTGGATTTTTCTCTTTTAGCATCAGCCACTTCTTTCAGTCGCTTAATTAAACCCTCGAAAGCAACTGTTGCCATTCCTTCGAAGGCGGCACCTTGTGCTTCGATTGCTTCGTTGATAGCCGCATTGTGATCAATTGGCTCGGCAGGCGTTGAGGAAGAATTTTGTTCAAGCTGACTCATAACATAAATTTTTTAAATTCTTAAAAAACTTCACTGGCCTTTTCGCTAGTAGGCACAGCGTACTTATTAAATATCATTTTTGGGATTTTGTCAAGGTTACCCGGAAAAATAAGATCAGAAATGGCTCTCTTAAAGTCCAATTGGCTTACGGTGACCTTTTGCTTTCCATAGTTAATATCCGCTTTAAGATATTCTTCCTTCACAGTCTTCACATCTATTGTAATCCTACAATATTCAATTTTTCCTGTCTCTTTTGACCTACAATCCTCAAAAAATGGAGTATCTGGATAATTTTTGCTACCATGTACACTTGAAGATGCTATTGATCCAGGGTGTTTGAAAATTTCCCGTTCCATGCAATTGCTTTTGACTTGAATTGCAACCCTGCTAACCATAATATGCTTGCCTTCATCATCAAGCCTAGAGGAATCAATCTCACCTCGCTTTTCCATCTCATCGAGATTAATCCTGAACCAAAAGTCTACCCCTTTAGCAACATCCTCTTGGCAAGTCGCTGACTCAACTGATTTTACGAAGCTAGATTTTTTAACAGCCTGTTGCACAGCAGCCTCTATATCAACTGCGCCGCGCATCCAACTGTCAAGGTAATATTGCAACCGTCCAACAATTTTTTCTTCCGCACGCAAATAAGCACCGTCAGAGCGCTCCATTGCTTCCCGGAGATGCTGATTGCGATGTTTGTAAATATTAAAACCCTGAAGCAGCGCTTCCACAAAAAAGACCTTGAGCTTAAGCGAGATTTTAACATCATAGTCGACCATCCCAACTAGCTCAGCTAAGGATTTTGAAGCTTGATTCAATTTCATTTTATCATCAAATTTAAGTTCTTGCGTGTGAAGATCATTCTGATTGATTATGCCGCTAATTTCATATGCAGAATCAACTAATTCATCCATCAGCCTGAAAAATTCATGAAGTTCTAGGGAAGCATGAGCACCTTCTTTATATTCAGAAAAAATAGCTGGTGCCAAGACATTTCTGACCCTACCCTTATTATAATCAGTCAGTGCCTCTCTAAAAATTTCTTCTGGTAACTCCTCAAGGTACAGAATGTCTGTATCTTTATATCTCTCAGGATGCAATTCCTTTACCTTATTTAGCAATACACCCGGTTTCAAATCTATTTCTTGTTCCAATGGAGACTTGCGTATGACTTCAGCAAGTTTCGGGAATGCTTCTGACATATTTTTAATTTTAATATTTATTCATCTTTTCTTTATCATACCACTAAAGATTTACTTCCAAAAGATATCCGTTTGCAAACCAACATCAAGCCTGGTTTCAAAAGCTGGTTATTTGTATTATGCTAGGCAAACGTGATATTATATTTACATGAAAAACATTACAAAAAACTCAAAAACCCCAGTGAAATCGGAAAAAATTTCACGAGGTAAAAAACTCATTCTCATCGACGGCAACGCCATCATTCATCGGGCCTATCATGCTCTGCCCCCATTCACGACCAAAAAGGGCGAACTCGTCAATGCAGTCTATGGCTTCGCCTCAACTCTGCTCAGCGTGATTGCCGAGTTCCAACCAGACTATGTTGTGGCATCTTTCGATTTGGCTGGCAAAACTTTCAGACATGAAAAATTCGAAGACTACAAAGCCACTCGCGTTAAAGGTGACGACGAACTCTATGCTCAGATTCCGCGGGTCAAAGAAGTGGTTAGGGCTTTTAACATTCCAATCTATGAGCAAGCAGGCTTTGAGGCTGACGATGTGATCGGTACCATTGCAAAACAAATCAGACAAATGAAGAATCCGCCATTTGGCGGAGTTGAAACTATTGTCGTCACTGGCGATATGGACACACTACAGTTGATCAATGACACGACGAGTGTTTATACTATGCGTAGAGGACTCAGCGATTCTGTGATGTATGACAGCGAAAAAGTTTTCGAGCGCTATGGTCTGACGCCTGCGCAAATTGTTGACTACAAAGCCTTGCGTGGCGATGCTTCTGACAACATTCCTGGGGTCAAAGGTATCGGCGAAAAAACTGCCGTCACGCTGTTGCAAAAATATCTCACACTCGATGGAGTTTATGAAAATATCGAAGAAATCAAAGGTGCAGTCAAAGAAAAACTTGTGCGTGATAAAGTTCAAGCCTATCTCAGCAAGGAGCTAGCTACCATTTCGCTGGATGCCCCGGTTGAGCTTGAATTGGAAAAAGCGGTGCTGCATGATTTTAACCGTGAAACAATTGTGAAACTTTTTAGCGAGCTAAATTTCTTTAGTTTAATTAAAAGATTACCGAACGGAGATCTAGCCGATACGAAACTACGAAACAAATTCGAATCTACGAACGACACTAATGAAGGGGTGAAGGATTTTAAATACTTTGTGGTTGATGAGAAAAATCAAGCTGAAGTGCTGAAAGAAATTGAAAGCGCCGTTGAAATTTCAATTGCAGTCGAAATGATTGAAGAAAAAATCTCAGGCCTAGCAATTTCTTGGAAAATTGGCAGAGCTGTTTTTTTTCCAATCTCAGAAAAATATTTTTCGCAGTTAAAAAATATCTTGGAAAATCCTACCATCAAAAAAGTTAGTTACGATTTTAAAACGATCTATAAACAGCTTTTCAGTCTTGGCATTGTTTTACGGGGTATTTCTTTTGACACACTACTGGCTGCCTATGTTTTAGATCCGGGTCGCAAAATAGAATTGGAAAAAATCATTTTTTCGGAGCTTGGCGAGGAAGTTGTTTTCGAAAAAAAATCCAAGGTCAAACTTTCCTTGGTGGCCGATTCTGAAGAAGAACAAACTGCCAAATTATTAGTTTGTCAAAAAGCTGACTACGCCTTGAAATTAAAGTCTTCGCTGGAAAAAAGAATTTTAGAAATCAGCGCCGAGCAGAAAAAAGCTAGCCTGACTGACGGAACTTTAGCAACTATTTTTTCAAAAATGGAAATGCCGCTGCTAAAAATTCTAGCTGACATGGAACTAACCGGGATTGAGCTTAACCCAATTATTTTCCAGGGGATTTCAGAAAAAATTACCAAGACTATCAAGCATTTAGAAAAATCAATTCACGCCCTGGCTGGCCAAGATTTTAATATTAATTCGCCTTCTCAACTTTCGGAAATTCTTTTTTCCGTAATGGGCTTGCCAACTGTTGACATCAAGAAAACCAAGAAAGGTCTTTCCACCGCTTCGGCCGAATTAGAAAAATTACGCCCGTCGCACGAAATTATTGAAAAAATCGAGCAATACCGCGAACTGTTTAAATTAAAAACCACTTATCTTGACGCGATTCCAAAATTGCTCGATGAAAATTCTCGCATCCACACCACTTTTCAACAAGCCGTCACCGCCACTGGACGCCTCTCTTCCACCCAGCCTAATTTGCAAAATATTCCAATTAAAACTGAGCTTGGACAATTTTTGCGGACGGCCTTTACAGCCAGTGATGGCTACAAGCTGATTGGCGCTGATTATTCCCAAATTGATCTTCGCTGTGTGGCGCACGTCAGCAACGACAAAAAACTCATTGAGGCTTTTCACCGAGGCGATGATATTCACAAAATTACTGCTGCCCAAATCAACAACGTCACTTTATCACAAGTCACCGAAAAAATGCGCTCAGCCGCCAAGGCTCTCAATTTCGGTATCATTTACGGCATGAGCTCTTTTGGCTTTTCGCAATCTGCCGGAATCACCCGCGAAGAAGCACAAAGATTTATCAATGCTTATATGGAAAAATTTTCTGGAGTCGCAAGCTATATGAAAGAAACTCGCGAATTTGCACGCACTAATGGTTATGTGGAAACCCTGCTCGGACGCAGACGAAATCTGATTGAAATCAATTCGCCAAATTTTCAAGTAGCTGCCGGCGCCGAACGCATGGCCATCAATATGCCAATTCAGGGCTTGGCTGCTGACATCATGAAACTAGCTATGCTCCAAACTGCTCATGAATTTGAAAATGACCCAGACATTAGAATGATTTTGCAAATTCACGATGAAATAATCTTAGAAGTCAAAACTGAAAAAGCCAACCTTATTGCCGACAAACTTAAAACTGTGATGGAAAATGTCTACAAGCTCAACGTCCCCCTTATTGTGGATGTAAAGATTGGTGACAACTGGGGTGAAATCTAAGCCAGGTCATAGCTTCATTAGCTTATAGCTTTTAGAATTTTAATTCTAGTGTTTTCCTAAAAGCTAACGAAGCTAAAAACTAATTTACTAAAAATATGCCTGAACTTCCAGAAGTCCAAACCATTGTTTCTGATTTAGAAATTCTTGTCGGCCAGCAATTTGTTGACTTTTTTAGCAGTGTGCCAAAGGCAATCAAAAATATTTCCGCGGCAAATTTTACCCAAGAAATCATTGGTCAAAAAATCAAAAACGTTTCTCGCTTGGGAAAGATTATATTAATTCGCCTGGACAATAATAAAACGATTGCGATTCACCTTAAAATGACGGGGAAACTAATTATCGTGGAGCGTAAAGCGTGGAACGTGGAACGCGAAAAAAATACAATGGCCAGGAGCCAAGTACTGAAAAATAAACTAGCAACCGTGGACCGTGAACCAAGAACTATTCCCAAGCATCTGCACCACATTTTTTTTCTAAAAAACAAAGTGCTCAAATTTTATGACGTGCGAAAATTTGCCACAATTTCACTGCTGGATGATTCTGACTTAGTAACTATTAAAAATAACTACGGCCTTGATCCAATTACGGACCTTTTTTTCTTGAAGCAATTTTCTGATTTGATAATCAAGGGAAAAACCAGACAAATCAAAGAAGTTTTGATGAATAATGCTTTGATTTTGGGCATCGGCAATATCTACGCCAGTGAAATTCTTTTTGACGCTCGTATTTTGCCAAATCTAAAAACTAATTTACTAACAAAAAAAGAAATTGCCCAACTGCATAAATCAATCACAAAAATTCTCACCAAAGCCATCCGACTGCGAGGAACTTCAATCAGTGATTATCGCGATGCAAACGATAAGTCTGGCTCATTTCAAAAATATTTATATGTCTATCGAAGAAATGGCCAAAAATGCAAAAAATGTGCTACAATAATTTCAAGATCAGTCATTGGCCAACGAAGCACTTTTTTCTGTGCTAAATGTCAAAATTAAACAATAAACAATACAAATAACGCAAATCTGATGCTACTCTACAAATATGCAAATGAATTTTAATTCGCATATTCGCAATATTCGCATTCATTCGTATGTTTGTATTACAACTTTAAAAAAATGAGCAAAAAACAAATCGGCATCATTGTGCTTGTAGCAGCCATTCTAGCAGGTGGAATTGTTTACCTTTCCACCAAGAAAAAAACAACACCTGTAAAACAAATTCAGGTTAATGGCATTGCAGAACCAACGACTCCAGCTAATAATGGAAATGTTAGCCCTATTTCTGGAATTGCCTGTGAAAATTGGAACAAACGTTCTTTTGCAGTAATGCAACCAGCTGATGTTGCGGCGCGTCCCCTGGCAGGACTTTCGCAAGCAGACATGGTGGTTGAAATGGTAGCTGTCTATGGCAGCATTACCCGTCTGATGGGAGTGTATGGTTGCAATATCCCAGAGGAGGTCGGCTCACTGAGAAGTGCTCGTCATGATTTTGTGCATATTGCTAAAAGTCTAGATTCTATTTATGTGCACTGGGGAAGAGCAGACATTGAACAATTCAAGCAGGTTCTTGATAGTGGCATTATTGATGACATGAACTGCAATGATGATGCTGGAAAATCAGCAGGAAAATATTGTTATCGCAAACAAGCAACAGGAAACATGCGTGGTGTCGATACCGGCTATGCTAAATTCGCAAGTTTGCTCGATGGGGCCAAGGCTTTTGGATATCGAACAGAAAATAAATTCTTGGGATATCCTCATCAAAATGAACTCCCGCTTGAGCAACGTCCAAGTGGCGGACACCTTAGAGTTGCCTATGCAAAACCATACGATACTACGTATGATTATGACAAAACCACAAACTCATTCGTCAGAACTTGGGGAGAGGCTGCCGACACAGACCGAAATAACAATCAAAAAATTGCACCTAAAAATATTGTTGTGATAATTGCTGACGCTGCGCCAATCAAAGTTGGCGAACAATATGTCAACGTTCAAATTGGAGATCCCTGGTTTGATCAAACAGACACTGGTGTGGCATATTTTTATATGAATGGACAACAATATAAGGGCACTTGGAAAAAAGACAAAAGCAAAATTGATAGCAAATTAATGTTTCTTGATGAAACAGGACAAGAAATTAAATTCGTCCCAGGACAAATTTGGGTTGACATCATTGATCCGGGTCAGGCCCTCAAATGGGTACCCGCTGTTTAAATTTTTAATTTTTAATTTAAAATTTTTAATCTCAGCCAAAGGCTGATCCGCCTAGGGCGGAAATTTCTCAAATGATCAAAACTTTTTAAACTTTTATTCATTTAGATTTGATTTCAAATTTAAAATTTAAAAGTTCAAATTTTTTAAGGATATGTTCATATTTTTATACGGCACTGACTCTTTTCGCTCGGCGGAAAAGTTAAGCTTGCTGAAAAATAATTTTTTGGAAAAAGATAGCTCAGGCTCCGGCTTGAGTTTTCTTGACTATGGAGAAAACGGCATCACCACAGATCAACTCAAAGATTTGCTTTCCGCCAGTGGACTCTTTTCAACCAAAAAATTGCTCATCATCAAAAATGCCATCGGTGCTCAGATGCCAGAAAAACAAAAAGAAGTCTTGACGCTGCTGAAAAAAAATGCTGGACTGACTGAAGACGCTGACACAGTGCTGATTTTTTTTGAAGCTGGCAATCCCAAAAAAAATGGGGCGCTCTACAAATTTCTCTTTGCCAATGCCAAAAAGCAAGAATTCGCTCCCTTAGAAGGGCTCAAGCTTTCCAACTGGGCATTGAGCTACTTGCAGGAAAATTTCCCAACCAAGACCATCGACAAAAGAGCGCTGGATCTGCTCGTCGCTTCAACTGGCAGTGACCTTTATTTGCTCAGCAATGAAATTTCCAAATTGGCCAACTACAAAAATTCCACTGAAATGATTAACGTTATTGACGTGGAGCTGCTTGTCAAATCCCGTCTCGATTCAACAGTTTTTCAAACCATTGAGGCACTGACTAGTGGCAACAAAGCTCGCGCACTCACTTTGCTCCACGAACAAATTGAAAATGGTGAAGATATTTTCTATCTGCTTTCCATGTATACCTATCACGTTCGCACTCTTGTAAAAATTGGGGATTGCTTTTTCAGTGGCATAACCGCTCCCGCCCAAATTGCCCAGGCCACCAAACTGCATCCCTACGTTATTCAAAAATCCCTTTATCAACTTCGCAATCTTTCACAGGAGAAAGTCAAAAGCATTCTTCGCTCCCTGGCTGACATCGACTACCAAGCCAAAACTGGCAAGATTAACCCAATCCAAGCACTTGATACGTTTATAGTTTCACTATAAAAAATTTTCCAAATAAAAAAGCCTCCGATAGTTTTTCGTTGACTCCTTTTACGGATTCAACTCTGTGATATTGCAGTTGCAACATCGGGTGTCTCTTTCGCTCGCCGCCACTAAAAACACAAAACTATCGAAGGTTTTACTAGCTGCGACATTATTTGGATTTGTCCGCTAGTCGACATCTCCACGTGTGCAGAAAGCAGCATATGTCTGCCTATTTATTCTGCGCACATAAAGTAGCATGCCTATTTATTTTTGTAAAGTAGTGAACTATCAATAAATCCCGCTTTCGCGGGATTTATTGGGTCATACGCAATTTATGGTTCTTAGAAGCTAAGTTAGAAATTTTTACTTCCCTTGTTTACTTTTTAGGACACGCTCTTGGCTAGGAGTTTTAGCCAATCGCTCAGAATTCGCTGTCGCTCATAATAGTCTAAAAAGCAAACAAGTTTGTAAAAATTCAGAAATAGTCCTTGATTGGAACCATGTATTGCGTATGACCCGATTTTTTGATATCTAAATTTTTTTGAGTGACTATTTCTTGAGAGCCACTTTTTTCACAGCAGCGTTAAGTCTGGATTTCTTGCGGGCAGCCGTGTTTTTCTTGAGCACTTTCTTTTGGACAGCCTTGTCAATCGCTTTAATGGCAGCTTTAAGCGAAACTTGCGCTTCCTGGACTTTTCCAGCAGATAGTGATTCTTTCGTATTTTTAACGGCGCTACGAAAAACTCCTTTAACTTTCTTGTTTTTAATGGTTTTTCGAGCGGTTACCCGCATGTATTTTTTTGCAGATGTTTTGATTGGCATAGCCTAATTTGATACGAATTACATTCGAATTGCTTCCGAAATGATCGTAGGGGTTAAATAATATTACTTTCTATTTTTAGCACACAATTTCTCACTTGGCAAGAGTCGCTCACCAACAAATAATCAATATCCAAAATGCAATATTCAACAACCAATAAAAATTCAAATGCACAGTAATTGTATATTGTGTTTTGTGTTTTGTATATTGTATTTTGATTGTTGACTACTGGCTCATTGCCAAATCAACAATCTCCTCCCCGCCCAATTTTTCATTGACTTTTCGCACAATTGCACCTCTTCTAAGCCAAATCTCACTGGCCCAAATTGAACCCGTAGCTTTAATAAAAATTTTCTTATCTTTAAAAAAAACAGGGGTAATATTCTCTGCGCCCTGGACACCATACTCTTCTTTGATAATTAATTGAAAAACATAAAAGACACTTTGCTGATCAATGATAGTTCGCCTTACTAAAGTTCTTTTATTTATAAATGATCCTAATGCTTTCATAACCGTTAACAATTTCATTAAATTTCAATCGGATCAAATTTATGCCTTTTAAGTTTAAAAAGATTCAAATCCCCCTTACGCTCCCTTTGACTAAAGGGGGAAACTTTTTAATTTTTAATTGGCATAATAATATAGGTGAATGAAGAGATTTCCTCATTGTTTTCTCCCTGTACCATGCGAAGCACAGCTGGCGAAGAATTACTATTCATGAGCAATGCCAAGCGCGGTGTGGTGATAGTTTGCAGACCGTCAACCATATAACGAGGATTAAACAAAGCACTTTGCTCTGGCCCTGTAATATTAGCGCTGATAATGGTTTGATTTTCTCCCACTTCTTCTGCCTTAGACTGAACCTTGAGAACTTTTTTTTCTGGGTCAACTGAAAACTGAATTTCGCCAGCCTTGCTATTGGTAAAAATTCCAGCAATTTTGACCGCACGTAGAACATCATTTTTCTCTAAAACAACCTTCGTTGTAAACTGCTGTGGGATTATTTGACGATATTCTGGATAACGACCATTGATCAGACGCGAAACAATCCGAACATTGTCTATCTGAAAAAAGATTTGACTCTCTTCAATGCCTATCTTTATATCCTGAGTCTCTCCCCCGATAACTCGAAAAACTTCAGAAAAGGTATTTTGAGGAACTATAATTGAACTAGTTTTCTCAAAGAAAAGATCGTACACCATTGGGTCTTCCTTTTTTAGCGTGACAACCGCTTCTGCCAGACGAAAACTATCAGTCGCAGCAATACGAACCTCCTCTTTTGTCAACACAACATTTAAACCCGTCAACTCTGGACGCGTACTGTCCAAAGAAACGCAAGAAATTAAACGTGGAATAGCTTCTTTCATTTCTTGGGCTGGAAGTGAAAACAAAAAAGAACCCGCCATCTCAGGAATAATTGGAAAATCATGTGCCATCAGGCCCTTGATTTGAGCTTTCGAGGATCCACTTTCTATGTAAAGAGTTTGGTCAACAACAGTCAGTGATACGGTACTGCTGGCTGGAAAGTTATTCACAAAATTGCTAAGTAGCCGGGCTGGCACTGTTATGGTACCCTCTTGTTCAATCTTTGCCCCAATTTTCAAAAATACTCCAATTTCAAGATTGGTAGCTGAAATTTTTAACATGCCATTATCAGTTTCTATGAGAATATTCTCCAAAATTGGCAGCGTAATCTGTTTGCCAACAACGCGTTCCGTACTATAAATTGCTTTTTTAAAATTTTCCTGGGTGCAGGTAACTTTCATATATTTTTTAGTTACAATTAATCTTGTCCACAACTTATGCACATGCAAATAATGGCTCTAGAGTGAATATATCTTCTCTTTCAAGATAGAAACATCCTCTTTAACCTTTTCATTATTTTCCATGTCCTTGCTCACTTTTTCATAGGCATGCATGGCCGTAGTGTGATCTCGACCGCCAAATTGACTCCCTATTCCAGGATATGAGGCATTGAGCTCACTTCGCATTATATACATTGCGATTTGTCGAGCATAAGAAATTTCCTTCTTTCTTCCTTTTTCAATCAACTCCTTAATTGGAATATTAAAATATTGAGAAACGGCATCAATAACATTTTGCGGTTGAACGCCTTTCTTTTTACCAGCTGAGATTATCTCTGAAAGGGCTTGCTGAACGAATTTAAGGGTTGGAAGCTTATTATTAAACTCACAAGCTGCAACAATTCTGTTTAAAGCTCCCTCCAATTCGCGAATATTATTTTTCACGTTTTCAGCAATGAAGCGCAGAGCCTCTTCATCAAGATAAAAATTCTTTTCAGCTGCCTTAGTTTTTAAAATTGCCATCCTAGTCTCGAGGTCGGGCTGTCCGATATCCGCAATCATCCCTCCTTCAAAACGAGATCTGAGTCTATCTTCAAGTGTTGCAATAGCTTTTGGTGGACGATCACTACTAATCACTATCTGCTTATTTATTTGATATAGCGCATTAAAGATGTGAAAAAATTCCATCTGAGTTTTCTCTTTTTTCTCTAAAAATTGCACATCATCAATAATCAATAGGTCTATAGCTGAATAAGCAGCCTTAAAATCATTAACAGTCTGATTACGAATAGAGTCGATAAGCTCGTTTGCGAATCTCTCCGTGGCTATATATTTTATTTTTTTTGTTGGATCCTTTTCAAGAACTTCATTGCCGATGGATTGCAACAAGTGCGTCTTTCCAAGACCAACCCCGCCATAAATGAAAAGTGGATTATAAACTTTGCCCAAATTTTGAGACACAGCATAGCAGGCAGCGCGAGCAAGTTCATTATTTTCCCCTATAATGAAATTTTCAAAGGTATAGCGATGATTTATATTGTTCTCATAGGCTTTTTGAACAGATGAAGCCTGAGTATTTGCTGATTGCGAAACGTGAGAATAGGGATTAGTGATACCACTGGGGATAGCGACGGCATGTGCGATTGAATCAATTTTCTTAATTTCATTGCCTTGCGGAGCTTGATCCAGGTTATATATAATACAACTTATTTCTTTTATATCTTCTTGAAAATTTCGCAAGGCTCGAAAAATAAAAGTATTGTATTTGTTCTCAAGCCATTCCTTTGCAAAACCATTAGGAACGCCGATAACGACTTTCCCATTTTCCCTGGAAAGGATGGTTGTATTCTTAAACCATGTACTAAAATTTGCTTTTGAAATTGATAACTCTATTTCACCCAAAGCAGCTTGCCATAGTTCTGTATTATTCATATATGTAATCTATTTACTGATACCCCCGAGATTATATCACGCACGATTTATGAAGACCAGAAAATCAACATCAGATACTGTTGATAAGTTGTGGATAAGTATATAATCAATCTTTCAGTTTTATTTACTACTCTCTACAATAAGAAGTTATTCACTTTTTAATTCAAGCTCTTTCTTTAAAATATAGACCCATTTAAAACATTGTCAATATTTCACAAACAAATATGCTCTCTTTAAAGCTATATTGCGCTTTTTAACTAGTAACTCAGGCCTGCCTAACTCGACAAGACCAAGAATACCTCATTTTTCATAATTTAGCCCTATTCTAGCTATTTTAACCTCGTTTTTTGGTTGACTTTATTTAATATCCTGCTACACTTGGATAAGTATTGTCATTTTATTAATTATCTTAAGAATATCAACGTCATGAAACGAACTTATCAACCGAAGAAAGGCCGAAGAAAAAGCCGACATGGTTTCCTAACCAGAATGAGCACAAGCAACGGTGCAGCAGTAATCAAGAGGCGAAGGCAGGCTGGAAGAAAAAAACTTTCAGTTTAATTCAACTTGTGAACAAAAAAAGCAATGCTTCCAATTCGACACAGATTAATTAAGCGCGAAGATTTTGCCCTGATTTACAAAAATGGCTCTTATGCAGCATGCGACGGCATATCAATGAAGCTTTTGAAAACCAATCAGGATTTTACCAGAATAGGCTTTCCGATAAGTAAGAAGCATTTAAAAAAAGCGGTTGACAGAAATCTAACAAGGAGAATTCTGAGAGAAGCTGCCAGAGTTAACCTTTCTGCTTTGAAACCAGGATATGATTTGGTACTGATGATTAGTCCAGAAAAAAAAGCACTCCAGTTTAGCGAAACAGTAATCGTTCTCAAAAAGTTGTTTACGAAAGCTAACCTATTTATCTAGTCTAATATTTAGACAAAAAATCAAAACATGCTATCTTTTTTTCACTCTATTGTTTATCAGCCCCTATATAATATACTTATATTTCTTTATAATGTCGTTCCCGGCAAAGATTTTGGCGTCTCTATTATTCTAATTACTGTGCTGCTTCGTACGATTCTTATTCCACTTTATAAGAAACAAATAGAATCACAAAAGAAACTTCAAGAGCTTCAACCAAAAATCAAGGCTCTTCAGGAAAAAACCAAGAATGACAAAGAGCAGCAAACGAAACAGCTAATGGAGCTATACAAGGAAAATAAGACAAATCCCTTTTCGGGCTGTTTGCCACTTATTGTCCAATTGGTTTTTTTAATTGCAATTTATAGAGTACTGATAACCATCTCCAGCAATGGACTGACCGTCGACGCAAGTCAACTCTACTCATTTGTTGCAAATCCTGACAAAATAAATCAATTATTCCTTTCCTTTGTTGATTTAACCAAGCCTAATTATATCATTGCTGCGCTTGCGGCTCTTGCTCAATACTTCCAAACCAAAATGCTCATGAGCCAGCAACCAACCCCAGCAACTTCCACGGATGACTCAGGAAAACCAGACATTGCACAAATGATGAACAAGCAGATGCTATATCTAGGACCATTTCTTACTTTGTTCATAGGTATTAAGTTTCCAGCAGGTCTTTCTCTTTATTGGCTAGCTGGAACACTGTTTATGCTTGTGCAACAAGTATTAATGCAAAGAAAGTCCTCTAATTAATGTTTTTACTGCCAATTCCAACTAGCTAAAATTTGAAAGTGATTTAAGTGTATTGCTGTAGATATACAGCTTGAAAACATAACAAACTAAATTATCAGGAAATCAATAAGGCGAGACTTATTTAAATTTCCACTACCAGATATGGATCAACAAACAAGTATAATAAAGAAAATAATTGAGCAATTACTAGATAAAATGGGGTTTTCAGGCACCGTTGATTTAGTAAAAACTGATACAGATGATGCTATTTACTCTATTTCTACAGATAATGATTCTCATCTATTAATTGGTCAGCATGGCATCAACCTCCAGGCCTTCCAACATATTGCTCGACTAATTGTTAGAAAGCAATTTCCAGAAAAAATTCGTTTTTCGATAGACATCAATGATTATCGACAGCAGAAAAATCATTCCATTGTGGAATTAGCTCATCAAGCCGCCCAAGAAGCCATCGCGCAACATCATTCCGTTATTATGAGACCTATGTCAACTTACGAAAGAAGGATTGTGCATCTTGAGCTTTCAAAAAGTTCTGAAGTTGTCACCGAAAGTACCGGCGAAGGAGAAAGCCGAAAAATAATAGTCAAACCTGCTGACATGCTTGCTGCATAATATGTATGCGCTGAGCTTTTTTGTTTTCAATTAGCTTAACATCAATTCAAGATTTCAAGCAGCAACTCTGTCTTTTTGTTTATTGTTTAGCAAGGTGAAAGTCCGTCCCAGGCGGGCCGATTCAATGTCGCAGCAAGAGGTAATTTTCCTACCCAGATTGTCCATTTCGATAAGCCTAGAGCGAGACTAGCCTGCGCTCCAGGGCTTTACCCTAAAGCACCAGTGTGCTTTTGAACAGACTCTTGGTTAGTTAAAACACAAACAACATCAAACCATATGGCTATTGCAAGAAAAATTGCATACAATGTGATTTTCAATGTAATCACAAAGATACTATCGACCATCCTCGCGCTTGTTGGAATTGGTTTTATTACGCGCTATCTTGGTAAGGATGGATTTGGCGACTATTCAACAGTTCTTGCTTTTTTTGCTTTTTTTGGATCCGCTGCAGATCTTGGACTATACAGCATCACTGCTCGAGAAATATCTCGTCCAGAAGCTAATGAAAAAAAAATCGTCAGCAATGCCCTTGCGCTGCGATTGTCTTCTTCTGTCTTGGTTTTCGCCATAACGCCGATATTTGTATATTTCCTTCCTTATTCTCGAGACGTTAAAATTGGCATTATTATCGCTGCTGCCTCCTTTGTTTTTTCAACAACCTATATGGTGCTCAATGGTGTGTTTCAGAAAAACCTGGCCATGGATAAGGTGGCCTCAGCCGAGGTAATAGGCAAGGTTCTTCAGCTTTTTATTATCATTCTGGCTGTAAAAATGAACCTTGGCTTTATTGCAATTGTTTTTTCCGTTCTTGCTTCAATGATTTTAAACTTTATAATCATAGTATTCTTAGCGCGTAAATATGTCTCGCTCTCCTTGGAGTTTGACTTTGCTTATTGGAAAAAATTCTTAATCGAATCTGCCCCACTAGGTTTTTCCTCCTTAATTATATTCATATATTTTAAAATAGATACAATTTTACTTTCAATTCTGAAAACAAATACAGAGGTTGGGCTTTACAGTGCTGCTTACAAGGTCCTTGAAAACGTAACTTTTTTTCCAGCCATGATTATTGGGCTTATTTTTCCACTTCTGGCTAGGCATATTTTTTCAGATAAAGAAGAGTTTGCACGTATTGCAAATGAAACGCTTAAGATTTTTGCTATTCTTATTGTTCCTTTAGTTGTCGGAACGCTATTTCTGGCCGACGGAGTTATTCATTTGATTGGTGGGGATACCTTTGCTGCTTCAGCAAATATCCTTCGAATTTTGATTTTTGCATTGGTTTTTATTTTCTTTGGAAGTCTTTTCAATAGTGTGCTTATCGCCGGCAACCATCAAAAAAAATTAATTATACCGCTAATCTTATGCGCTCTTTTTAACATAGTTTCAAATATTATTTTCATTCCAATTTACTCCTACAATGCTGCAGCCACCACCTCGGTTTTCACTGAGTTTTTCGTAACCATGGCTGGATTCATGCTGGTATCAAAATATATTCACTTTAGACCACGTATAGACAATCTTTCCCGCATTCTTTTCTCGGGACTCATTATGGGGCTATTTTTATATTTGTTTAAAGCTGAAAATTTCTTTTTTCTAGCCCTGGGAAGTTCAGGAATTTATATTGCCTTTTTGTGGTTTACAAAAACAATTACCGCCAAAGATATTACCAGCATAGTTGCGGCAAAGTAACTTGATGCTAAAATCAGTCTCTAAATATATCATTAATTATATGCTAAAAACAGTTCAACCAAGCATTTTTGTTGTGGTTTTAAATTACAATGGCAAAGACACATTAACAGCCTGTCTTTCCTCCGTTTTTCAATCTGATTTTAAGGGCTTTGAGGTTGTTGTGGTTGATAATAATTCCATTGATGGATCTTTTGAACTTGCAAAGAATCAATTCCCACGCGCTCATTTCATAAAAAATTCTAAAAATATTGGTTTTGCCAAAGGCAATAACATAGGCATACGTTTTGCTTTGGAAAAATTTGCTGACTACATTTTAGTCTTGAATAATGATGCATATTTGGAAAAAAATACCATTCTAGAGCTAGCCATAGTGGCCGAAAAAACCAAAACAGCCGGAATATTTAATCCCATAATTTTAAATGCTAACAATAATTCTATTTGGTTTGCAGGCGGCAAAATTGATTGGCTCAAAATGAAAAATCAACATCTGACAAAAATTTCTTCACAAAACCCCTATTCAACCCAGTATTGCACTGGTTGTGCAATGTTTATAAACAAGGAGGTATTTAAAAAAATTGGGCTTTTCGATGAAAGATATTTTCTTTATTATGAGGATGCCGATTTCTCGGTTCGCGCAAGAAATGCAGGCTTTGATTTACGCATCTGTCCTAGCGCAAAAGTTCTTCACATCGAACAAAGCTCCATTAACAACCCACTGAAAACCTATTGGCTGGTACTTTCTGGAATGATTTTCTTTTTTTCTCAAGGTAGTCCTTTTCAAAAAATATGGCTTCTGTTTTATCTTCAATTACGTAAATTTAAAAATTATTTTTTAAATCTTCTTAAGCCGTCCCAGCAGACCTTTCAAGTAAAAAAAGCTTACAAGGACTTTAGAAAAATTAATTTACTCTAAACTGTGATGGACCTTTCTTTCGTTATTCCAAATTACCAAAGCGAGAAATTTCTCGACAGTTGCATCTCGTCCATTGGAAAAAACATCAATGGGCTCCAGTATGAAATCATTATTGTGAATAATGATTCTAAAAAACTGCAGTTTTTTCAAAATAACCACAGTGTTCACATTTTGAATGTTTGCTCCAATATTGGCTTCTCAAGAGCCTGTAATCTTGGAGCAAACGAAGCTAAGGGGAGAATTCTTTTTTTTCTAAACCCTGACACGCAATTACTAAATACAAAAATAAGCGACTATCTTTTTTTGCTCGCAAAGGAGGATGTTGGCGCAATTGCGCCTTCTCTCATAACAAAAAATGGGTTGACCCAGCCATGGAGTGGTGGGGAAAAAATAACCCCCCTTGGCACAATTTTGAGCAAGCTTTTCAAGAAAAGCTCCGCTTCTGCTCAAAATAATTCTCACATAATAAATCTTGACTGGGTAAGTGGCGCGGCTTTCCTGATCAACAAAAAATTGTTCGAAAAAGTAGGAGGATTTGATGAGAAATTTTTCATGTATTTCGAGGATGTGGATCTTTGCCTTAGGTTGCGCAAACTTAAAAAAAGAATACTTCTGCTTTGCGAGCCTCGGGTTCTCCATTACGGTGGTTGCAGTGCTAGTGATTCAAAAACACAAAAAAAACTTTATTACGCATCACAAGATTATTATTTTAAAAAGCATTTTGGATTGCTTCAATCAACTCTGGCAAAAACTTGTCGCAGTGTATTTATTCAAATAAAAGATTTAATTCCTCAAAGTTGTGCTGCTAAGTTATTTTCAATTTTATTGTTCATATGCACCATACTGCCACTGCAGTTTGCGCTAAACCCCACAATAGGTGTTGATTTGGCTATCATCAGAGTTTTGATACCAGCTTTTTTTCTTGCTTGCTGCTACTACAAATATAAAAATAAAACATTCTTGCAAGCAAAAGATAATTTAACTTTTTACATTACCACTTTTCTCTTATTAGCTACGACCTCACTACTGTTTACTCAAAATATCCAATGGTCCTTGAGAAAACTTGCCTTTTTGTTTTCCCTTTTTCCAATTTATTTTATTGCGACTTTTCTTTTAGATTCAAAAAGAAAACAAAGAAAGGCCATTGCTGCGCTAGTCTTTGGCGGATCTATTGTTTCAATTTTTGCTTTAGTTCAATTTAGCTTTCAATTCATATTTGGAATTGAAAAAGACTATAGTTTTTTAGCTCAAACAATTATTCCTTTCTTTTTGGGTAATACTTTTTCCAAAGAAGTTTTGGCTTATCCAAGTTGGTTAGTAAATAGTGGCGGCATAACTTATATGCGAGCCTTTGCTCCGTTTCCAGATCCACACATGCTATCCTATTATGTTGGCATGCTTCTCCCTTGGGCAATTGCTCTTTGGGCCACCAGCAAATCTCATAAGTTTTTTTTTCTAATTGCGGCTAGCTCACTTACTGTATGCGATATTGCAACCTTCACGCGTGGTGGTTATTTGGCCCTAATAACTGCAGCTATAATAATTATGCCTTTAGTTACTCGTAAAACTGTCCTTAAGATATTTTCGGGTATCTTCTTATTTCTTTTTCTTTTTTTCATAGTTCCAAAAAATCCCGTGACTAATCCTGTGGCCGGAAGAATCACTTCTGCTTTTGACATTAATGAAGGTTCCAATCAGGGCAGAATAACTATGTGGAAAGAAGCCCTTGTAGTGATTGCTAAACATCCTGAGGGCGTTGGCATCGGCTCTTATCCGCTTATAGTTGATCCTGGCGCAACTTACCGTGTTCCGATATACACGCATAATTTTTATTTAGACCTGGCTGTTGAACTTGGGATTATGGCTTCATTTCTGTTTATCCTTATACTTGGAATTGCCTTGAGAAATTATTGGCAAGCTTCTCGGGAAAATTCTTTTTATGTTGCAGGCGTTGCAAGTATAGTCATTTTTGCAACTCACAGCTTAGTTGAAAACCCGCTCTATTCTGTGCACATTCTACCCTTAATCTTAATTATCTTAGCAATATCCTCAACAAGAACACTTGCACAAACAAAAAAATGCAATTTATGAATCAAAAATTTTTAATTTATTTTACCCTTACTGCAGCACCACTGTATTTGCTTAAGTTTTCATTTTTTGAAATTCCCTTCAATTTACTTGAAATGCTGCTTATTCTAAATATAGCTATTTGGATTTTGGAAATAAAGAAGCAAAGTTCAAAAAAAATATCTTCAACCTTGCCCTGGCAAATCATAATAAGCATTGGATTAATATTATTTGGAACAATTATCTCCATCGCAACAAACAATGCAGCAATTGCCGGTCTTGGAATTTTAAAAAGCTGGTTTGTTCTTCCTCTAATTTTTGCCTATATTACCTATGATACAACTGAAAACATTAATGAGCTTAATCATTCGCTCCTGAGTATATATTTTTCTACAAGTTTAGTTTCCATTATTGCAATGACCTATAAAGCGCTTAGTTTTGTTACCTACGACGATCGCCTCAGCGCTTTTTATTCTTCACCGAATTATTTGGCCCTGTATCTAGCCCCTGGAATTTTACTAGGCTGTTATTTCTTGAGAATAGCCTTTATAAAAAACTTATCCCTAATAATAAAACTTTTAATTGTTCTCTCTCTTGTAATTTCCTTGATAGTATTTTATTGCACATATTCGTATGCTGGTTGGCTTGCGATTATTTTATCTTTAGTTATCACTGCTTTCATATATTTTCCAAGAAAACAATTTCTTATGAGTTTTGTTTGTCTTTCATTTTTGTTTTTAACCATATTCTTTTCGCAAGTAAATTCGCAAAAATTTTCCAATCTTCTTCATTTTTCTGAGAGATCATCTTTGTCGTCTCGCATCATGATTTGGAAAGCTAGTGAAAAAATGTTAGCTAAAAATTATGTTTTTGGCATCGGACCTGGCAATTTTCAAGCTAAATATCTTGCACTCCAACCCAGCTTTCCGCCATATCTGGAGTGGGCAGTTCCTCAACCTCACAATTTATTTCTAGCCTTTTGGCTACAAACTGGATTATTTGGCCTTATTGGTTTTCTATTTTTAATTTCATTTATTTTTTTTCAACTAACAAGAACAAATCATGCTGATGTGTTTTTACGGGCACTTTTGTTTTCATTTTTTCTTTCTGTGCTTTTTTATGGAATTATCGATACACCTTTTTGGAAAAATGATTTAGCCTTTATCTTTTGGAGTGTCGTTGGAATTTTTGCTGCATATCTAAAGTTTTCTTCTGAGAAAAACTCAAAAAAACACATCTGAAATGATGTGCTTTAAAATTTTTATTCCTTATAGCGCCACTCGATATAGTTTACCATTGACCCTGTTGGTAAAAAATAGACTATTTTCTGTCGCAGAAAGAAAGGGCAACGTGACATCGTAGCTATCATTAATATCTGCGAGTTCCAAGACTCTATCTTTACTTCCAGTAATAACATTCACTTTCCAGAAAGTATCATTGGTCATAAACTTTTTCGACAAATAATCATCTGGCATAATCGCTCCAGATGGGATGCCTCCTGGCAGCATATAATATACTGTTTTTCCATCACTAGACCATGCACATTTTGAAACTATTGTAGGAATTCCGAGGTCGCGATATTCTCCTTGCAAATTAATTACGCCAAGGGTGATGGTTTTATTATTCTTGCTAACTAATGAGCTCACTAGCGCCTGAGTTCCATCAGGGGACCAAAGATAGTCAGCTCCGAATCTGCCTTTAAAAATATTCTTAACTTCTCCACCAGTCGCTGCTACTATTTGCAGCACGCTCTCTTCTGCTGCAACCGGCGCATTCCAGAAAGAAATAACTGAAGTCAGTGGTACAGCAGCAATTGAAACGTTGCGAAAAGGAATATTTTCAACTATTGTCTTCCAGTTATTACCATCAGGATCTGCAACACTCAAACTTCTCTTTTTTGCTTTAATGTCAAAATATTTATAAATAATTTTCCCACCAAGACTATCCCATGTAACACTATCTAGATTTTCCTTAAGCTGATTTCCAATTTTTTTTACATTGTCGTAAGTATAAAAAATGATTTTGCCTTCCTTGTTAAAGGTTGTCAGGACTTTTGTTTTATCAGGTGACCAATCAACTCCCACAAGCCCCGTGAGCTTGGTGCTGGTGTTTTGAATCACACTTGTACCATCACTGTCCGCTTGCCAAATTATTCCGTCTAGTGCGGAATAAAAAAAGATTTTTTCAGTTTGCTTGTTTGATATTGCCCCAAGCACTGGATCTTTAGACACGAGCGTTATTTTGTCTTGCTTTTTTGGCACTATTGGCGGTTCTGCCTTGGGGGGTTGAATAGTAGCCTGTGCTGTTGGTTTGGCAGTTGTTGGATTACTGCTGCTTTTCTTAAAAGCAATATTATACACACTCCAAATAAGCAAGGTTACGCCAAACAAAATTGCTGAGATAATAAAAGCTTTTTTCATTTATATTTTTTATTAAAACTTTTTCTATTACAATACGCCTTATTTACACACAAACAATTATATTTTTTATTAAAACTTTTTCTATTACAATACGCCTTATTTACACACAAACAATTAATTACATCCACACCCATCTGCCTTTCCAACACTAACGTGAACATGATTAGCACTAACACTTTCATCAAGCACATAACTAGCCCCACAAGTTTTAGCCGCTGACATTATTGTGCTCGAGCTCATCCCTCTTGTAGAAATATCAGCAGCGTATGATTTGCCGGTCGAATAACATGTTTTTCCTCCATAATGACAAGAGTATTCTGCGTGAGCGCAAGGAGGCTTACTCCATTTGTCAGGCGTGCAATTAGCATAACCTTTTGAGTCTGTTATGGAAGTTACTGTTGCGGTTGGCAACTGTCCCGCTATGCAAGTCAGCATTGTTGCAAGCTGCGGCGCTGCACTAGAACATTGACTAGCTATGCCACTTTGAGTAGCCAAGCCGCCACAACTTCCGGGTGTTCCGGCGCTAGTGGCGCCACCCGAGCCGCCGGCCCCACCCGCACCTGAAAGATTTCCGCTTGATTCTGCAGACATATCCGAACTTTCTGTTACAATATCTACATTTACCGGCATAAAGTTTATATTCAATTTAATCAAATCCGGATTAATCACATATAGAATAAGATAAGCCGCCATAGCAGCAAAAACTCCAATTAACGCATCTGTAATAATCCCCTTGGCAGTTCCCGCTGTTGAGGTGTTGCCCGCACTGCCGATATACATAACTCCTCCAATAGTAAGCATGAAAAGTCCAGAAATGCCAATGGTCCAAATTCCGAATTTGTAAATTGCTAAAATTAAGCCTGGAAAGTCTGTCATTTCATTTCCAGCTTGAAAAAATCCAGGGAGGGATTCAAGAAGTGTATATTTGAATTCGGCATGGGCAACCCCACTCAAACCCACAAATATTAGCATACTAATAAAAACAATTAGGGTTGTTTTTTTAATTTTTGTTTTTTGACTATCCATAATTATCATTATACTCCATTTTTACTCTTGTCGTACAATTTAGTTGGAAATTGGAATTTTTTTACCATTCGGACAAAAACTTAATCCATAATCTTCAGTAGTTGAACCCTTAATATCATCTGCCAGACGTTCAGAAACAACTAGTAAGCAAGCCTGTTCTTTTGTTATCCCTAGTTTTTCAATAAAAACACTCTCTGCGTTTTTTCTAGTCGTTTCTAGTGACTCTTCGCTGTTTTTCAGATAAATTAAAAAAGTTTTCTCATTATTATAATCATAGGCCAAGATGTCAAAATTCTTATTCGTTCCTATTAAAACATCTTTATCATCAATCACAGTGGATGATGGTGCATTATAATAATTATCAACTGAAATACTACCTTTTGAATCACTTGAAGGTATAGATATCTTAGAATCTGTTGGTGAATTTGACACATTAGAGGTGATTAATGTATCAGTCGCACTAGGTGTGCTGTTTTTTGCATTAGGCAAACTTTGCGTACTTGTTGGCTCAGAGATACTTTGCTTATTTTTCAGAAATAAAACAGCAATAAAAACTAGCGATGCTAAACCAATAACAGTAACTAGAATTAAGATTTTATTCTTCATACTTTTTATTTAATAAAAAAATTATTTAATTCACTTTGCATATTCCAGCGCTCGTCTTCCACGGATTAAAGCGGCTAGTGTTGTATAGGGCGCCAGCAACCTGAATATTTGTCGTACTATTCTTCAATTTTGCTTTACATTCATTATATTTTGCCAAATCCGTTACTCTGCAATTCCTGTGTGCACAATACGAAACTCCATTGCTATTTATTTTATGATCGAGACAATCATAACTGCTTGATCTAGATCCAATTCCTGTAAATATTTTAGTTCCATCGCAACCGATTGAATTAGCACTAGTCATCATGTTTACTTGATAAAGACCAATTGAAAAAGAATTACCATCAGCACAAAGATCTGTGCCACTTTCTAGTGCTGCATTTCCACGACTCTCTCGATTGCAGATCATGGACATTTTTTCAGCATCAGCACCAAAGGTACTCGTAAGATTTGCAACGGAACATGCTCCAGATGCTATAACCTGACAAGTGCCACCACCAGAACCGCCACCTGTAGCCGTGCCACCACCTAAATCTGATGAACCTGTCAATGAAACTGGGGAAAAATTTATATTCAATTTAATCAAATCCGGATTAATCACATATAGAATAAGATAAGCCGCCATAGCAGCAAAAACTCCAATTAACGCATCTGTAATAATCCCCTTGGCAGTTCCCGCTGTTGAGGTGTTGCCCGCACTGCCGATATACATAACTCCTCCAATAGTAAGCATGAAAAGTCCAGAAATGCCAATGGTCCAAATTCCGAATTTGTAAATTGCTAAAATTAAGCCTGGAAAGTCTGTCATTTCATTTCCAGCTTGAAAAAATCCAGGGAGGGATTCAAGGAGAATATATTTGAATGTGCCAGCAGAGGAAGTGTTAGAACTTATATTAGTTGCCGGAGTTGGAGATGAGGTTGTTGCAAAGGTTGCTGGTATTGAAGAAAAAAAGAAGAAAAGCATCACGAAAAAAATAAGTTCGTAAGAAATATTTGTTTTGTTTTTTGTTTTAAATACTCTCACTAAAATATTTTTCATTTTGATTTTTATTTTCTAATGCCGTGAATGTCTGCTTAAGGAGAGCTTTTTTTTAGAAAGGATAATAACGCACGCTTTCGTTATTTATTTTCTCAATCCAAAAACAAGCTTACAAAGAAGAATCAGTAAAAAGCTTCTATTTTCTTTTGTAGTCCAGGAAAATTACTGATTTTTTTCTTCAATTGGTGCTCCTGGTATAATGGCAAAAACAATTCCAGTCAAAAGCATCAAGGCACCTGAGGTTACCACAATTTTAAGCAAGAACATTAAATTTTCAGGCAAATGAGAAATCAAACTAGCTAAACCGGTTTGCGCATTTTTTTGAGCAACCTTTTGTGATCCAGCAGCCAGAACATTGATCTGAATAGCTGCCGTTTTTTCTTCATCAAACACACTCTCCGTTTCAATATTCCAATCTTTCAGTAGTGCTTTTCTGATATTATTTACCTCTGCATCAGTGCCAGCTTTAAATTTTGTCGATATCACAACATCATAGTTATTGCCTTCCGATTTGTTAATTGGGAAGGTGATATTTGTTTTATTGATTAAATCATACTGAATTTCCCCATCAATTATCCACTCAAGCTGGGATTGATTTGCCACTGAGGCAGGATAAAAATTTACAAGCAGATTTGCTGTTGAATCCTGACTTGTCTCATAAACAGTGGTGCTATAATCTGGGTATTGATTACCATTTAAGTCCTTATAATATCCAACTAATTTTGGCCAGACAGTGGCTTCATCTGCGCTGGTTAGCACAACATTTGGAGACACAATAACAAATCTTCGTGTAAGGGTAATTGCCTCATTTGTGTTTGTTTTAATGGCGTTCACAGTGATATCAATAGCCTCACCCACATTTCCTATAATTGGAATAAAAACATTGTTTCCCGCAACTGTTGGGCATTGAGATGAGATATCTGAGCTGCAAACAAAGGTAGCGTCATTAGCTTTCCAGGAAAAATTACTCAATTGACTGTCTGCAGAGTCTGGAACAGTGAGGCCGATAACTTCATTGTTTATCACTGGACACTTTGTTTTTTCTTCTCCTGTTGAGCAAAGTTCGCTACCAGCCTTATCCATCAACAACATTCCTGTATTATTTGCTGTTACTGAATACATTTTTATTTCATTTTGTTGCTGGTTTACCTTAATAATAATTTGCCCTTCAGCATTTTGACTACCGTCTGTTGCTGTGCCACTCGCTTTTGCTTTTATCTTAAGATAAAAAGTTCCAGTATAACCTGAGGTGTTAGCTTTTATAAGCGCCTCACTTAGATTCAGCTTTATTGCTAATTTCTTTTTATCTAATCCAACTGCGTCAATTGCAGAAAACGAAGGTATTGCTTCTAGGGCACTTGTGATGTCTTTCCAGGTTGTTGTGTCAATTGGTGGAACTGATCCGTCTTTACTAATTTGAACAGTCCAATTATAAAGTAACCCTTTAGAATTTTGGGTATTAAAACTCTCTGCAGTAACATTCAATGTGTCACCTTTTCCATTTGGATCATTAATTGGATTTGCCGGCTCGCTTGCAAGCTGAAGGGTTAATTTTGAATTTGTCACTGAATTTTCATCTGCGGTTGGATCTATGAGATTTTCTGGTAAACACAAATCAAGATCCACCTCGGCTGTTAAAATTCCAGTACATTTTGATACGTCGCTCATATCACAATTCCCTCCTCCTGGTCCCTCAAGATACATATTCTTTCTCTTTTTATTATGAATGCCATTCACTGAGTCATATGTTGCATCCTCCATTTTATCTAAATCCTCAAGTGCCTTGCAGGTGTTTTTGGAAAAAGCCCACATCCTTTTAAATGTTGAATCGGCGTGCAATGTTGGCGTATAACTCTCTCCTTCAACAGCTAAGCCTACCTCATCACCAGTAGAATAAAGCCAGGTAAATTTGTCAACTCCAAGACCAATAACATTTGCCTCATCAACTCCAGTTCCGCTAGTAGAGGCTGTTGCTGGATTGGCACCCCAAAATTTCTTTTCAGCTGATCCAAACTCACCATCACCCGTGACTCCAATTGATTTTGGAATTTTTGCAAATAAATGTTTACACGTATTGCCCGCTTTTGTAGCTGAACATTTTAAGCTAGAATCAGGATCATTTGTTGCAAGAACAGCTTGCGCGTCCTCACATTTTTGATTCTGAACACTATTGTAAATAGGGTTTTGCGTGCTGAGCCAATTGGGTGGCAGTGGTGTATTTGGACTAAAGGAACTACACAGATTTCCCTTTTTAAAAACAACTGCTTGGATTGGAGATGTTATTGGATCTGTGTCAGGAGAAAACACATTGCCCGAGGTTCCATCAACTGTGGAATATTTAACACACATAGCCATGGCATTATCATAACAATAAGGAGCTGTGGTAAAATTTGAAGTGGTAATCTTGCAATAAAGGTCACTTAAGTCTACTGGGTTATCATTAGTGACACCACAAAATTTATTAGTAGTCTTAATAATTGTCTTTGGCACTGCATATGCGGCTGGCACAACTTTTTGATTGGCAGCATTGGCCGGATCAGCATTCCAAGCTATTACTGAAGCAATAGCGGCCTGAGCCGCAGCGGCCGCTGAGGCGCTGTAATCAGGATTAAGAACTTCACAATCAGTCTTTTGATCTGAAGCGGCACAAACCCGCTGATAACCATCTGGGCAAGAATCTATTTTTTGATCAACCTGTCTTAATTCATATATTATTCCAGATTTTGGTTCCTGAGCATAACAATTTGGAGCATCCTTGTCATTAATATCAGCCCCGGAGTTTATTACCCAACCCTTATCACTTCCATGGTTCAGTGGTGAAGGAAAAGCCTCATAGCCAGCATCTCCCGAACTCACACTTGATGAATAAGTCTCTCCCTCGCTATCATAAGAGCCCCTAACAATAATTTTTGCAGCTGCAATTTTCCAATCATTTACTGTTACCTCTCCATCACCATCAAGGTCACATCCAGCAGCAGGAGAACCACCTAAATTACAACTTTTTCTTTTTAAATACCAAGTATAATACAATTTCGAAGAATCCTCCTTAAAAGAACCTGCAGCGGCTGTGGCTGTTATTTTTGCTCCCAGTGTCATAGAGGCTCCATTGGAACTAAAACTAACTGTAACTTTTGGATTTTGCTCCTTATTATATGAGCCCATTCTTTGATTATCTGTGCCATTTATTGGGATTGATGTATATCCTTGTGTTGAATTTGAGGTGGTTAAGTTTGCAGCTCCAACAATTAATGGGAAAGTTTGAAAAAAGAGCAAACTAAAAATACCAGCCAATGAAAGATTTTTTTTTATTTTTAACATAGGTATTGAATAATTAACTAAGCGTTTTTATAATTAATGCATCTAAAACAAAAATTATTATAAACTGAGCAATACCAGAATAAATTATAGATCGGCTTTTATATGCAACGACTCCAGCAAATGGAGCAAAGACTAAATAAGGAAAAAACTGATATATAGACTCACCACCAATAATCAATACTAATATTAGAAAAAGTATGGCTTGTGCTAATATAGTCCAATGTTTTATGTTAGACTCAAAAACGAATAAAATAAACCCTCTAAAATAAAACTCATAGATTGCAACAAATAAAACAACTAAAGTGAACTCATATAAAATAAAATTACCAAAATTATTCACAACATAACTAGGAACACTGTAATTTTTCAAAAAACTGAAATAATTCAAGCTCACAAAAAAAATCAACCCAATTAAAATTAATGAGTAAAATGTCCACAGTAAGCCTTGCTTCCAATCACCTATTTGTAGACCATAAGATTCGACTTTTCTTTTCAAGAAAAGCTTATTAAATAATAAAGGAAACACGACAAAGAAAAAAAGCATTACAACAACCTGTTGAAAAGAGTTTTCAATAGGAAAAATAGCATACATAAAAAGAGAAACTAATGTAAAAAAAATTATTACAACTATTTCTTTATATTTCATATTTAGTAAAAAAATTTATACATAAATAATAGCACAAGTTAATCAAAATTCAAAATGTTAGCATCAAATCATCTAAAA
>Ga0194047_10000394_pt1 | contig 29739 bp, 30 predicted proteins | sample JunL225m_MetaG_2_FD_160070 | JGI IMG/M metagenome (GOLD analysis project Ga0194047, IMG submission 160070) | Anoxic zone freshwater microbial communities from boreal shield lake in IISD Experimental Lakes Area, Ontario, Canada - Jun2016-L221-5m | ecosystem: Environmental > Aquatic > Freshwater... | reverse complement strand
ATCATTCTTGATTTAAGAAATAATATGGGGGGAGATCCTAATATGGTAAGCCAAATAGAGAGTTATTTTTTTGCTCAAAAAACTGAAATGAATAGTCTCATTAACCGGTCTAATAACGATACTGTTTTCATGTATGCTGATCCCTTTAAATCGGACAGTCTAAGTCTTTCGATGCCTGTTTATATTTTAACCAGTCAACACACATTTTCCGGGGCTGAAGATTTTTGTTATGGTATGCAGGTTGCAAAAAGGGCAATCATAGTAGGAGAAACTACAGGTGGTGGAGCGCATCCTCAAATGCCATTCTCAGTTAATCAGGGTTTTGTAATGTACATACCATTTGCACGCTCATTGAATCCAATAACTCATAAAGACTGGGAAGGAACGGGTGTTATTCCTGATGTAAAAATATCAGCCAACAAGGCTTTAATTAAAGCACAGGAACTAATGTTCAGAGAAAGTTTAACAAGGACAAATGACCCAAAAACGAAAAATAAGTATTTGTATTTAATCAATTCTTTAATGGAAAATGAAGTAAATGAAAAGCTCCCAGTAAGTACATTATTACATTATGTGGGTGAATATGGGGGACTGGTAGTGTATCTCGACAAAAATAAATTGTTTTGTAGAAATGATAATAATGGGGGCGGTATTACGGAATTAAAACAACTTACTAACAATCTTTTTCAGTTGGATAAAGATGCGCAGATTGAATTTATAAAAAATAGTCAAGGTCTAGTATTAGCTATCAGCATTCTCGTAAATGATGGTAGTGTATTTGAAGAAAAGAAAACCATTGGCAAAAAATGATTATCCAATTCTTATTAAAAAAATATAAGCAACATGATGAACAGAATATTTGACTTTATGGACTACTTTTTTTCGGTAATCATATTTCTTTCAGGTGAAGAAGACGACGATATTATACCGATTGACCATATTTTGTAGTTTTTAGAGATGTAGAAAAAACAACTGTATATACCCGATTTAAATTAATATCATGGACACGATTACATGGAAACAAAAGTTTATCAATTTCCCGTTAACGAGAATTGTACTTGGACTAATAGTATGTTTTATTTCATTTATACTTGCACAGCAACTGGCAGGTAAAATACTAGACTTAACAACAATAAATAAAAACTATAGAAACCTGATAAAAGGTGTCTTTTCGTCTTCAGCAGTAATTAGCACCTATATCTATTATTTTGGAAAATTTGAAAAAAGAAACATTAAAGAATTTTCAGTAAAAGGGATTACTAAATCTATTATTATCGGTATACTAATAGGGGCGGTATTGCAAAGTTTGACTATGTTGGTGATTGTTTTAAATGGTGGTTTTGAAATTGTATCTGTTAATGCTGTTTCCAATATGATCACTCCTTTCGCAATAGCTTTTAGTGTTGCCATTTTTGAGGAAATTTTAATTCGAGGAATCATTTTTCGAATCATGGAAGAAAAATTAGGCAGTTATATTTCATTATTAATTTCTGCCATGATTTTTGGTGCATTACATTTAGCCAATCCAAATAGTACAATAATATCTGCATTGTGTGTTGGCGTAGAAGCAGGAGTTTTACTGGGTGTTGCATTCATCTATACAAGAAATCTATGGTTTCCAATTGCGATACATTTTGCTTGGAATTTTGTGCAATCAGGAATTTTTGGAGCAATAACTTCCGGTAACGAAAAAAGTAGCAGTTTGCTTACAACTAAAATAACAGGTCTTCCAATGATTACCGGTGGAGAATTTGGACCAGAGGGAACAATACAAGCAATAGCCTTTTGTTTTTTGGCTTCATTTATTTTATTGCAGTTATGTAGAAATAGAATTATCAAACCTTTTTGGGTTGTGAAATCATCAATTATGTAACTACTTTAAGTGGTTGGAATCTACTTTTGAGTTACAATTTTGCAGATAAATCTGCCCAGTTTGCATAACATTTTATTTGAAACAAGAAAAAATTACGTCATTCGAACAATGAAAACAAGAATAGCAACACTGTTTGCAATTAATTTTATTATTCTAATTGCTAATGCACAAGAAAGCATTAAAGGGATTGACACACTTATTGAAAAGGCTGTTAAGATAAACCGCTTTAATGGCACTGTATTGGTTAGTAAAAATGGTAAGATAATTTATGAAAAAGCCTATGGATACCAGGATGCAGAAAAGCATATTCTTAACACCCCTAACACTATCTACCAGATTGGATCAACAACAAAAGAATTTACAGCTGCTGTTATTTTAAAATTGGCAGAACAGCATAAACTAAGTTTGGATGACAAGCTTAGTAAGTATTTCCCCGACTATAAAAGGGGGAATGAAATTACCATTAAACATCTGCTAACGCATACTTCTGGCATATATGAAATATTAAGGGACTATAATGCAGTAATGGAAAGTACTGTACCAAGAAGTAAAGAGAGAATGCTTTCTTACTTTATTAATAAACCTTTGGATTTTGCTCCCGGCACACAATACTCTTACTGCAATTCAGGCTATATTCTCTTGGGTTTAATTATTGAAAAAATAACAGGGCAATCATATCAGCATGTTGTTAGAGAATTTATTCTAAAACCTTTAAAAATGACACATACAGGTTTTGATTTTGAAGGATTAAACAATTCTGATAAAGCAGTAGGTTATACTAAATATACCCAAAAAATACACGAAGCTTCGGTCCCATGGGATTCTACAGCTACTTATTCGGCAGGTTCATTATACAGCACAGTTGAAGATCTATATTTATGGCACAAGGGTTTATTGAATTATAAAGTTTATAATAAATCGAGTATGGAAGAAGCCACTACACCATTTTTAGAAGGATATGGTTTGGGCTGCTGGATTGATACTTTATACAAAAAGAAAATTGTTTCACATGGTGGAAATATTCTTGGATTTACGGGTTATTTCGGAAGGATACAGGAAGACGATGTAGTAGTGATTTTATTGAACAATATTTACAATCACCAGATTGAATCTATTGGCCTTTCCATCTTTGCGATTCTTTACAACAAGCCTTATTCATATTTTGATGAAATTAAGCTCACACCTGCGGAATTGGAAAAATATGTAGGCGAATATGAAGTTAATGCTGATTACAAAGTGACCATTAGCCTTGTCGGAGATCAGTTGTTTATACAAAGAAATAACCAGCCATCGATTGAACTATTTGCTTACCAGAATAATTCTTTTTTTCAAAAAGATGATGATATTAGGGTATCGTTTCAAAAAGAAAATGGAATCGCTAATAAAATAATTATTAAGGAAGGGTTAAATACCAAGAAAGGGGATAAAATCTTTAAGTAACAGGTATTCTAATAATTACTGGTGAAGAATTTGTTTCCTAAAGAACAATTCAAGCTATATCTTTTTTACTTTTTGGATTACTCTTTTTTTTAAAACAAATAATTTCTTATGACAGATAGCTTAGATAAGATTAAAAAGCAAATACGCCTTTTATCAGTATATGCGATGGTTTCATCCTTTTTACTATTAATTGCCATGTTCCAAATTTTTAAAATGGACAGAAAGACCAAAAATTTAACAGTAGAGGAACTAACGGCAAATCGGATAAATATTGTTGAACCAAATGGACAACCCAGATTAGTTCTTTCCAATGTTGAAAATTCACCGGCAAATTTGAACCATGGAAAACCTTTTGGAATTCCAGGAGGTAATCGTGGTGGTTTAATATTTTATGATGACGAGGCGACTGAATGTGGAGGGCTTGTATTTTCAGGAAGAAAAGATAGTAGTGGAAAATATTTTGCATCAGGACATTTTTCTTTTGACCAATACAATCAAAATCAAGTTCTGTATTTACAATATCTTGATGATAACGGAGATAGGAAAACAGGTTTATATGTAGATGATTGGCATAACAGTCCAGCTTACCCCGAGTTTCGGCATACATACAAGGAAACAGAAAAATTACCAAATAGCCCCGAGAGAGATGCTAAACTCAAGCAACTACTGGAGCCAGTTAATGGTGAGCCTGCCTTTGCCCATCGGGTTTTTATTGGTAAGGACTCAGAAAAATCAGCATTAATTAACTTGGCAGATAAAAAAGGGAAGACAAGGATTCAGCTCATTGTTGATTCTACAGGAGAAGCAAAAATAAATTTTCTCGACGCTACAGGCAAAGTTGTTTATAGTTTACCCAATAAAGAAAATCACTAAAAAAAGTAGTAAACATCAGTAGTTCCTGCAGACATTCATCAATTTAAAGAGTGAAAAACTTGAAAAAAGCGAATAAAGAAAACTATAGGCAACTTCTAATCGACAAAATAGAAGGATTAGTTGAACAAAGAGAAGTAACTATCGGAACAATTAAAACGACCTTCTTGTTATGTGGGAATGGGGAACCTGTCATTTTCCTGCATGGAGCTGGTGCAGGTGCTGTTACTTGGTATCCATCAATAAATGCTATCTCTAAAAATTTTCAAGTAATAGCACCAGATATAGTTGGATATGGAGAATCTGATAAACCTGATGCACCTTATAATAGACCTTATTTTTCTAATTGGCTCAAAGACTTCCTAAAAGAATTGAAAATATCAAAGGCCCATATTGTCGGATTGTCTCAAGGTGGCGCCATTGCATTGCAGTTTGCTATAGACAATGCTGAAATGGTTAATAAACTTGTTTTAGTTGCCTCTGCAGGGTTAGGTGCAAAAGTTTCTTTTTGGCCTTTAATTGGAACAATATGGATGAATAGTTTCCCATCATCAATCGCAAATCGTTTTAATTCGCGTTATATACTTCATAAACCCATCAACAGAGACCCGAACCATAGTAGCTACTCAATAGCCGTTCTCAAATATAAAGGAGGAAAAAATGCATTTAAGCAGGGACGTGGAACCGCAGTATCTAAAATACCCGAAGAATTATTAAAGCAAATAGAAAATGAAACATTGATCATTTGGGGGAAAGATGATCAATTATTTCCTGTTGAATATGGTGAAGCAGCAGCTAAAATTATCCCAAATGCAAAGCTTCATATAATTCAAAATGCTGGACATTTACCGTTAATGGATCAACCAGAAAATTTCAATAAAACTCTGTATGATTTTTTAATAAGCGAATAAAAAACTGCAAGCAAAATAAGGATTTGCAAAAGCAGGTATGGACAATATAATTTCGGCATTAGCATCATTAGTTCCGACAGACATTAATAAATTTGGCTTTTATTTCTTAACTAAATAAGCGCTACATCTGAAATAAGGGTATGTTCTTGCTTTTCCTACAATAAATAAGACCTTACGTCAAAAAAAAATTATAACTTATAAGACTTAGATTAGGTTTGTTGTAGGTAAATATTTAGAAACATTTCATTATATTTTGATTGCTGTTTTAAGCTTAAAATTGTTGTATGACTAAAATACCAATAAGGCAAATAAAATCAAAACCCAAAGAACCGAATTTAGTTGGCAGCTTTAATATAAGAAGTATTCATGAGTTACTTGATGGAGAAGATTTGATTCAGGAACTCCATAGGCATGATTTTTTTTATATTTTACTTTTAAAAAAGGGATCAGGATTTCATGAAATTGACTTTATTGAATATAAGGTTTGTAATTATTCTATTTTTTTTATGCGACCTGGGCAAGTGCATCAAATTACTTTACGTGCTGGAAGTACAGGTTATCTAATGCAATTTAATTCGAATTTCTATTACCCTAATGATAAGACTTCTAGCCAATTATTACAAAAGGCTAGTACTAAAAATCTTTGTCAATTAGATGCACAAAGAGTAAAAAAAATACTTGGAATATTAGCATTTATATTTCAAGAAGATTCAGAAAAACAAGAAGGATATTTAGAAGTAATTAAGTCTAGTATGAGTATTTTCTTTATCGAACTAGTTAGACATCGTCAAAATAAAAATAGTTCTTTAAATGAGCATAGTTCATATTCACAGTTGCAACTTGAGAAATTTGTTGATTTAATTGAGACTCATATTTTCGAATATAAGCAGGTATCTAAATATGCAGAAATGCTACATCTTTCAACTTATCAGCTCAATGCGATTACTAAAACTACACTCAATAAAACAGCATCAGACTTAATAAATGAGTATATGATTTTAGAAGCTAAAAGGAATTTACTTGCAACTTCTAATCTGGTTAATCAAATTGCAGATGATCTTGGACATGAGGATGTTTCTTATTTTATCAGATTCTTCAAAAAACATACAGGTTATTCTCCTGAGGCGTTCCGTCAAAATTTTAAATAAGTCCTATTTAACTCCATTTTTATCCTACTTGTTGCATACAATCGAAAGTACTTTTGATGAATCAATAATTCAAAAAAGTAACTTATATGAAAACAAAAATGAAAATGATAGCAGCATTAAGAATATGGGTAGTAATATATCCTTCAATCACATTATTTTTTTATTTGTTTGGAAAACAATTAGCACAATTGCCTTTATATCAAAGAACATTATTTCTAACTATTTCATTAGTGCCATGGATTGTATTTGTTGGACTTCCATTTTTAGATATGGTAGTTGGATTATTAATGCCCAAAAAAAGTAAGTTGTAAAATTATTTTAGTTAATCAAATTAAACTAAATAATACAAGGTACTAAATATAAAATGTCATGGGGAAAGTTAAACCGATAAAAAAAATTGCTAGAATAGTTGGAGTATTATATTTAGCTGGTATGTTGTTTGGTATTTTTGGAAATATACTTATTCAATCAATTTTTAATCAACCAGATTATCTTTCTTTGATTCCTTCAAATAGTCTTAAGCTTACAATAGGTGCAATTTTTCTATTGATGACTTCGGTATGGGACGCATCTCATGGAATATTAATGTTCCCTATTTTGAAGAACTATAACGAGCGTTTTGCTTATGGGTATTTGAGTTTTAGAATCATTAATGCAACATTTCTTGCACTTCAAGTATTGTTTATTTTAGTTCAATTTTCAATTTCTAAAGAGTATCCCCTTGCTGATTATCAATTTAGAAATGCTTTGCAATCTTTTAGCCGGTTGTATTTAAATCTTAACGAATATGCATACCAGATTGCCATGATCTTTGTTGGATTAGCTTCAATTTTTCTTTGCTATATACTTTATAAGGCCAATTTAGTTCCAAAGTTTATTTCTTTATGGGGTTTATTCGGGTATTTGACTATTTTCTTTGGGTCGGTTTTTGAAATTCTTGGATATAATATGCATTTGTACCACACGATACCTGGAGGAGTTTGGGAATTATTTATTGGAGTGTGGTTAATTGTAGAAGGATTTAATTTACACCAAAAATTATATAGACCATTAGAAGTAACAATTTAGAATAATCTCAAATAATTTTATATTAATATATTTTAAAAAAGTCTTATGTTATTTAATAATAGTTTCGATATTATCATTATTGGAGGAAGTTATTCTGGTCTTTCTGCTGCTATGACATTAGGTAGAGCAATGAAGCATGTTTTAGTAATAGATAATGGTATGCCATGTAATATTCAAACCCCATATTCGCATAATTTTCTTACTCAAGATGGTAAATCCCCATCTGAAATTTCAGCCATAGCAAAAGCACAAGTTAAAGCGTACCCAACAGTTACTTTTATAGATGGATTGGCAATAAATGGGAAAAAAATTGAAAATGGGTTTGAGATTGAATTATCTTCTGGCGATATTTATTCTGCCAAAAAGTTGATTTTTGCTACTGGGATTAAGGATGCTATGCCTAACATAGAAGGATTCGAAAAATGTTGGGGTATTTCAGTTCTTCATTGCCCTTACTGCCATGGGTATGAAGTCAAAAATGAGATAACTGGAATTCTAGGAAATGGTGATAATGCATTTGAGTTAACCACACTTATTTCAAATTGGACTAGTAAGTTAATTTTATTTACAAATGGAAAATCTACATTGACATTTGAGCAAATGGAAAAACTGAGACACCATCAAATTTCAATAATTGAAAAAAAGATTACTAAGTTTATTCATTCCGATGGTAAAATTGAAAAAATTATTTTCAGTGATCTTTCTTCATTTTATTTGAATGCTTTATATTCTCGAAATTCATTTCAGCAGCATTGTAAGATTCCGGAAATGTTAGGATGTGATTTAACTGAAGAAGGGTATATAAAAGTTAATCCATTTCAAGAAACAACTATCAATGGGATACTAGCTTGTGGTGATAATACTACTAAATTACGTTCAGTAGCAAATTCAGTAGCAATGGGGAATATTGCTGGAATGACTGCAAGTAAAAAAATGATTTTAGAAGAATTTTAATAATACATTATGAATAATTCATGGGATACTGAATATAAAAATATGTGGGATGACCGATATAAAGAAACTGAATTTGTTTATGGAAAGGAACCAAATTTGTTTTTTAAAGAATGGATTCAAAAATATGCTCCCCAAACCTTATTAATGCCTGCAGATGGTGAAGGACGAAATGGTGTATTCGCGGCACAACTTGGTTGGACTGTAACTTCTTTCGATTTAAGTATAGAAGGGAAGATTAAAGCACTTGAGCTTGCAAAAGATAAACAGACAAGTATTAATTATATTGTTTGTGACTTTGAACAGCTTCATTTTGATGATTTATCGTTTGACGCAATTGGATTGGTTTACGCACATTTTGCAGCAGAAAAAAAATCAATATTTCATAACAAATTGTCAGGAATTTTAAAAACTGGCGGATTAATCATTCTTGAGGCGTTTAGTAAAAAACATATACATCTAAATAGTATTAACCCTAAAGTTGGTGGGCCAAAAGACATCGCAATGCTTTACTCAAAAGAAGAAATTCTGCATGATTTTATTAATTATGAAATTCTCTATTTGGAAGAAGAAGAAATAGATTTAAATGAAGGGAAGTTTCATATTGGAAAAGGATCAGTAATTAGATTTGTTGCGAAGAAAAAATAAACTACATATTTTTTACTTAAGTATATTTTAATAAATGCCTTTAGCTTTAAAAAGCTAGGGGCATTTTAATTATTTTAATAAATAACAAAATATCCTAGTAGTGAAATGTTTTTCAATTTTTGTTTAAACACATTTTTATCCTATATAACTAAATCATTGTCCTATCTGAAATAAACGCTTGAAAATACCTTTGTTGTATCATTAAAAAAAGAAAAAATGAACAAGAAGATGAAAATTATTATCGTTGGTGCTACAGGCACAATGGGAAAACATTTAGTAAGCGCATTTGAAAAAGATCATGATGTAATAAAGGTTGCATCAAAAGGGGCAGACATTGATGTTGATATTACCTCAACTGAGTCTATTGAAAACATGTATCAGCAAATAGGGCCATTTGATGCACTTATTTGTACTGCAGGTCCAACTTTTGTAGGGCCATGGAAAAAGTTAAATGACAAAGAGTTTAGAAAAGGGATTGAAGGTAAATTAATGGGCCAGATTAATTTGGTGTTAATTGGTCAAAATTATATTGCACCAAAAGGGTCATTTACTTTAATTACTGGAGCCTTAACTCATGAACCACAATTAAATTTTGCAAATGCATCTGCGGCGAATGGTGCTGTTGAAGGTTTTGTACGTGCAGCAGCAATTGAATTAGAAAATGGAATTCGTATTAATGCAGTGAGCCCTACTGTTATTGAAAATTCACCACAATATTTCCCTTATTTTCCTGGAGATATTCCAGTAACCATGCAACAGTTAGAGTTTGGTTTTCGTAAAAGTGTATTCGGAGCAAATACAGGTCAAGTTATAAAGCCATATTAATATTCTCCCCAAGTTTGATAATACTGCAGGTCATTATTTATTATGATAATGGCCTGCTTTTTAATATGAAGCGTAGGTATTTAAAAATTCCATCCCATGGTTTGAATTCTGCACTAAAAATAATTTATGAAAAAAATACTCCAATTATCTTGCAAGTTGACTTTTGTATTTGCAATGACTTTTACAACAACGATAGCACAAAATAAAATTAATCTTTTACGCTATGATGATAATTTTAAACTTTTGAAAAATGATAGTCTTAAAAAAGGGTTTGATAATTTCAAATATCTTTCATTAGGAAATAAAACATATATTTCTTTTGGAGGTGAATTAAGAGAACAATTTCAGAACTCGACTAATATTAATTTTGGGGATGTTCCAACTAGCTATCATGATATTTCAACGAACCAACTATTACATCGATTAATGATACATGCGAATTTAGAAGTTGGTAACAATTTTAGATTCTTTTTTCAACTTAATAATACGTTTCGTTTATTTAATAATAACCCTATTGTACCTGAAATAGATGAAAATCAATTAGGTATTCATCAAGCATTTGCAGAATTGAAATTGAAAAAATGGAAATTTCGATTTGGAAGGCAAGAACTTCTTTATGGCAATAACCGCGTAATTACTGTACGCGAAGGGCCTAATACTAGGCTTACATTTGACGGCGTAGTTATTAAAAAGGAATTTAAAAACGGTTCATTAGACTTTTTTGCAGTTTCAAAAGTCATTTCAAAACAATATATTTTTGATGATGAAAGTCTTAAAGAAGGGCTATTTGGTATTTACTGGACACAATTTATTTTAAATCGTAAAATAGGATTTGATTATTATTTGATTGATTTTCAATCAAAATTAAGAAAATATAATTATCAATCTGGAGATGAAAGCAGGCAAACTTATGGTGCTCGTTTATTTTCTAATTTTAAACGAATGAATTTTGAATTTGAAGGATCATATCAATCTGGAAAATTCAATAATCTAAATATTAATGCATATAATATTTTGGCAGATTTAAATTTTCTTTTGGTTCCTAAAAAATCTTTGATATTAGGTTTTGCTGCAAATGTTGCATCGGGTGACAAAAATAGAAATGATCAAAATTTAAATACATATAATTTAATTTATGCCAAACCTGCTTATGGTTTAGCAGTACCTATTGGAGCTACTAATATGATTAGTTTATATCCGTACATAAAAATTAATCCCATACAAAAGCTAAATATTTTGGTTCAATTATTTTTCCTTTCCAGAAAAAGTGATCAGGATGGGACTTATTCTCCCAGCATGGTACAAAACAGACCAAGTCCCAATTTGATTTATAGCTCAAAAGAGAAAGTATTAGGTGAATTTTATGTTTTGGAATCAAATTATCAAATTACAAAAAACCTCACCCTCTCTGTCGATGCCTCTTTTTTCAAAGCTGGGAAATATCCTATTTCAACTGGCAATGGGAAAGACATTTCATATTTATCCTTTAAATCAACTTTCAAATTTTAAAATAGGTACATATTTATATATAATTAAAAAATCCTAAAAACGTATAACATGAAAACAATTGAAAATATTTTTCCAAAAATAGCTCAAATACCCAATGAATGGCATCTGAACGAATTCATAGAACAGCGTGAATATCTTGTAAATGGAGAACTACGCAATTGGGAAGGGCCTATGAATGAAGTGGTGTCGCCAGTATCAATTAATACAGGAGCCAAAATAGAAAAGAACATTATCGGCTCAACACCCCTTTTAACTCAAAAGGAATCCTTAGAAGCGCTGGATGCAGCTGTAGCTGCCTATAATAATGGAACAGGTGAGTGGCCAACGATGAGTGTTGCAAATAGAATTGCACATGTTGAAAAATTTCTTGTTGAAATGAAAAAGCAAAGGGCCGAAGTTGTTAAACTGTTGATGTGGGAAATTGGTAAAAATTTACCTGATAGTGAAAAAGAATTTGATCGAACCTGTATTTATATTGAAGACACCATCAAGGAATTAAAAAACTTAGATCATGATAATTCGAAATTTGAGAATGAAGAAGGTGTTATTGCTCAGGAAAGACGTGTTTCATTAGGTGTTGCCTTGTGTATGGGACCATATAATTATCCTTTGAATGAAACCTTTACAACATTAATTCCTGCTTTGCTTATGGGAAATACAGTTGTGTTTAAACCTGCAAAGTTTGGAGTGCTCTTTATAAAACCTTTACTTACTGTATTTAAAGATAGTTTCCCTAAAGGGGTAATTAATATCATTTATGGTAAAGGCAGAGAAACAGTGGGGGTTTTAATGGAAAGTGGAAAGGTAGATGTGTTTGCTTTTATAGGAACTAACAAGGGCGCAAGTGATATTAAGAAATTACATCCCAAACCAAATCGACTAAGAAGTGTGCTTGGATTAGATGCAAAAAATCCTGCTATTGTATTACAAGATGCTGACATTACTACTGCTGTAAATGAGAGCCTGGCTGGATCTCTTTCTTATAATGGACAACGATGCACTGCATTAAAAATAATTTTTGTTCATGAGGATATCGCAGATATTTTCATTAAAAAATTTACTGAAGGAGTTGCAAATTTAAAATGTGGAATGCCTTGGGAAAAGGATGTTAAAATTACCCCTTTACCTGAGCCTGGTAAAACAGCCTATTTAACCGATCTGGTAAATGATGCCAAACATTTTGGTGCTTCAGTGATCAATGAAAATGGAGGCGAAGTGAATGATACCTTCTTTTATCCTGCTGTGCTTTATCCGGTAAATGCTAAAATGCGCCTGTATTCAGAAGAACAGTTTGGACCTGTAGTCCCGATCGTTCCATACAAGAATATTGAAGAGGTGATTGATTATGTTGTTCAATCAAACTTTGGCCAACAGCTAAGTATTTTTGGGACCAACTCAAAATTGATTGGCCATTTAATTGATGAACTTGCAAACCAGGTAGGTCGTATCAATATCAATGCTCAATGCCAACGTGGGCCGGATGTATTCCCTTTTAATGGAAGAAAGGACAGTGCAGAAGGAACGCTTAGCGTATATGATGCTTTAAGGGCTTTCAGCATTCGCATTTTGATTAGTACAAAAGATAATGCAGCAAACAAAGAAATTGTGCAAACGATTGTAAGGGAACATCATAGTAATTATCTGCGTTTAGACTATATTTTTTAATCTTAGTGCTGCCGCAACTTTGTGTTGTCATTGATAATTCATCGCAGAACAAATTTCAATTAAAGTTTAGCCACGATAGAATTTTAAGTAATAATATGAAAAGTATTTAGTGCGAGTAACAAAATTAATTTAAAAAATATGAATATAAATCGTACAATAAAAGGGTTACTAATAAGTCTACTTTATTTATCACAGTTTTCAGTTAATGCACAGAATAAAAGCATTGTTGATCCACAATTATTTCAAATAAGTTTTGACGATGATTATTTTAATTATCGAGGTAGTGGCACAGATCGATATTATACCGCAGGTATTGAATTTAATTATTTTTATAAAAAAAAAGAAAGTAATATAAAACCTTCTTCAGATCACGCTATAAGCTTGTCTCCACTGTATTTTATTTCTTTAAAGCAAATAATGAATACGCCTGATAATATTGCCAAAAAAGGTTTTCAAAAGGGTGATTACCCATATGCCGGAGTATTATACGGAACCTTTGGTAGCATTTATTCTAATGAACTTTCAAGAAGTAGGGTAACCAAGTCGTTTGCAATAGGATTTCTAGGTCCAGCTGCTTTAGCTGGAGAAACACAAATCTTTGTTCATCAACTTATACGTTATACAAAGCCTGAAGGATGGAATACTCAATTAAAGAGTGAACTGATGCTGAACTATATGACTAAGTATGATAAAGGTATACTTTCCTTAGGTAATAAATTAGATATTGTAACTACTATGGAACTAAATGTAGGTACTCTGTATGACAACGCATCTGCTGGTTTTACTGTGAGATTCGGCAAGCTTAATTCCTATTTCAGTAACTATAACATAATAAATCTCGAAGGAGAGAATAAGCATAAAAAAGCGTTTTACTTTATATTAAATCCCAGTCTTACAATCGTTGGATATAATGGCTCTTTGCAAGAAGGGTTAAGTGAACAAAGATTAAAATTGAGTAAGAACGATTATGTAGTTTCTTCTGGCGATATTAACAGATTACTTTCAAAATTGACGTTTGGTATTAATTATGAAAGCAGAATGTTTTCAGCTTCGTTTTCGCAGGTGATTCAATCCGCAGAGTTTACAACTGTTGATCATCATGAATATGGAAATATTTCAATAGCATTCCTTTTGTGATGAAGTGTTGGTTGGAAATATCTTTATTTAAATTTAGTGTAAATAAAATTAATATTTCTAATAATCCTATATCCTAATCTACTTCATTTTTTATCGTTGTCAAGTGTTGCAGTTTTGTGTTGTCGATATGACAAAAAATATAAAAACAATTACAATGACAGAAACAAGAAGAATCCCCAATTACAATGAAGAAAAATTGGTGTTACAGAAAAACTTGCTACAATAATCTCAAAAGAATCTTTAGATGTATTTAATGTTAATGCTGACTAGTTAGCATTGGACTTTGCATCTCCACTAAAATTATCAATAGGCAATCAGGTTCCATTATTTCAATTGCCAAATGCAATAAATAAGTGATATCGCTTAGTGTATATGATGCTATAAGGGTGTTTAGCATTCGCATTTTGATTAGTACAAAAGATAATGCAGCAAACAAAGAAATTCTGCAAACGATTGTAAGGGAACATCATAGTAATTATCTGCGTTTAGATTATATTTTTTAATCTTATTTAAAAACCAATCATTCTCTTGTAATGAAAATTCTACTTTAATGATTTCGGTACCTGAATTTTAAGCCTATAATTAATTTGATTCATACTTTATGAATCAAATTAATTAGATGTTATTTATCTTTTTAGCCCTATAATCTATCTACACGTCAAAATAATTGGATGCTCTCTTTTTTCACGATTAGGTTTGTGAAAAATAAATAAGATGCAAAAAATTTGTATTTATCGACAAGCTTTCTTCTAAAGAATTTTGTTATCTGAACTCTTCTTTGTCATGTATTAATATTTGAGTAAAGATTAATGTTCGGTTCAATTATTCTTGCCTATTTGTAATATTAATATTAGAGAAACCAACCCCTATTTTTTGTATATCTAATGCTTATTTATCAAAACCCATTATTGATTTCGGCAATTCTATTCTTCTATAATTTAAATAATCAAATCATGAAAAATATAGTCAAATCCATTTTACCAATATTGTTCTTTTATATTGGAATAACAAACTCAAAAGCCCAAATAATTAAAGCTGTGATTGAGGTTAATAGCGTCATAAAAAATATTAAATGCAATATTGATACTGTAGAACGAAATTTCACAATAGAAAAAATTGAAATTAATAAAAATTCAAAAATTATAAGCGCTACATACAAAGGGTGTCAATTTGAAATTGTTCAAGAACTAAATGTTGGTAAATACACAATATCACTTTCTGGACTTGAATTTGAAACTGAACGATTGGATTTTGAAATTAATGAAACTAATAAAGGAAAAATTATTTTAACTGGGATTAATTTGAAACAAAAAACTTCATTACTAAAGGAAGTAACTGTTTATGGGAATAGGAAACAATTTTTAAAAATTGAAACAGACAAAACTGTAGTTACTTTAAAGAATAATTCAATGCTAAATAGTGGCAGTAGCTTTGATGCAATTAAACGATTGCCCGGAGTGATTTTGTCTCCCTCAAGAAATCTAACTTTAAACGGAAAAGATGTAAAAATATATATTGATGGTTCTCCAAGCACTTTGAATGGAAAAGATTTGGAAAACTATCTCTCGAGCGTACCTGCAAATGCAATTGAAAAGATAGAATTAATACATAACCCGGGTGCTTCATTTGATGCTACATCTAATGGTTCAGTGATTAATATTTTATCAAACACAAAACATCAGAAAGGCTTATATGCTAGTGTTAATCTCAATTATAATTTTAATAAATATCAAAACCCAAGCCCTCAAATTTTGCTTAATGGAAGAAATAATAATCTTTCATGGCAAACAATGCTTGGATATAATTATATAACTAATGAAGAACTAGTATCAACAGTACAAACATTTACCTCCTTTAATCCTGTAAAGACTCTTTTGCAAACTAATTCCATGGTAAATAATTATCGCAATGTATATTTTAGAATTGGAACAAATTATAAACTAAGTAATAAATCAAGTTTATTATTTAACTACAATAATACATTTGCCAATGATAGGCTTGAATTTAATGCAACAACTTTGGGGGATGGCGTTAATTATTCGGAAAACGGGACTACAAAAAACCAACATAGTAATCATGAATTAAGTTTTCAATATAAATACAAAATAGATTCTCTGGGTAGAACTCTTGATATTACTGCTTTTGTCAATACATATAGTAAAAACCCTATTAAGTTGTCAAAGTCCTTAATGAATGAAACTAATTTAAGTAATATAGATTTTTGCTTAACTAATGCTTATTTAAAATATGATTTTGCAATACCATTTAAGGATCTGAATTTTTCAATAAATACAGGCGGTAAATATAATGTGGTTAAAGTTAGAGATTATGGAATTTATAACTTTAGTAATATAAGCAACAATATCGATTTTAATTACAAGGAAAATAGTTTAGCATTTTATGTTGAGGCTCGTAAAAAAGTTAAAAAATTTAATTTCACAGGTGGATTAAGATTTGAAGACTTTAATGTTGAAAGGTTTGCAAGCAATATTGTAGAAAATATAAAGTTTAGCAATTCTAAATTATTCCCTTCGGCTAGTGCAAATTTCGAGATTAATTCGAATATGAATTTAAGTACTACTTATTCAAAAAAAATAAAACAACCAAATTATGATATGATTGATCCCAATAATAGTGCATTATTTAATCAATATAATTCATCAGCTGGAAACATTTTATTGAAACCTGCTTTTTACGATAATTATGAAGTTAAACTTAATGCCTTTCAGTTTGTTCAAATAGGAGCAAATTATAAATTAAGTAGGGATGATAGTCGTTTTATTTTTAATGCTGAGTCAGGAAAATTAATTAGCAATCAATCTTTTCAATCATTTGATCAAATTAAGACTTTTAGCACTTTTCTTTCTTTCCCTATACCACTTGATTATTTCTTCAAAGGCAAAGCAGAATTTTTAAAGCGTATGAATAATATTGAAAAAATGAATTACATATATGTAAACATCAATTATATTAAATCAAAAATTGAAGGATATGAATTTCCATTTAGTAATAAAGCGATTTATAATTTAAGTATGCAATCGCAATTAATACTTCCTTGGAATGTTACTAATATAATGGCCTATTCCATTATGACAAAAGGAGTATATGAAGTTTACCATATCACAAAACCAATACAACAATTCGATGTTTCCTTTAATAAGGAATTCATTGATAAAAAATTAAAAGTTGGATTGCATGTTTTTGACTTATTTAACATGAATGAAACAAATGGTTTAATTGTTGGACAAAATTTAGAAACACTTTATCATCAAAAACATAACAGCAGAGTATTTAGAATATCGTTGACTTATAATTTTGGCAATTTAAAATTGCATAAAGAGAATACAGAAATTCAAAATGAAAAGATTCAAAAAAGTAGTGGTTTGTTATAAATAGGGTTTACACATATTATTGATGGATTTATAATATTTACAAGTGCAATTGCTGAATTTTCAATGTTTTTTTATCTGTTAATCTTTGGGGTAAAAACTCAAAAAAGTATCCTTTTTATATGTAATTAATTAAAATATATAAAAAGAAAATTGATAGATAAATTCTCTAAAAGATATATTCGAATTTTAAATTCACCCAAATGTTTAATAGAATAATAATTAATATAAGTACAATTATATTGTTACAGATATTAATTGGATGTGCTAATAAACCAATAAGATCAATAACTTATCAATATAATCCACCGCTAAAACTGGAAGATAATATTCAAATTAAGAATCTTATAAATGTGCAGATGGACAGTACTAAAATAATCTTATTGACTAATAAGATATTGTCTGATAGTTTATATAATTTTCATAGTTTACTTATTTGTAAGGATAATAATCTTGTTTATGAAAACTATTTTTCAGGGATTGATCAAAAACATGGTAAAAAGTTAGGCTATATAGATCATTCTATTGATCAACTTCATGATTGTAGAAGTATATCTAAAAGTATAGTTTCTGCATGTATAGGTATTGCTTTGAAAAATAAAATAATTTCTAATATTGATGACCCCATTAAAAAGTACTTTCCGGAAATTCTAGATAGTGTAAAATCTACTATTACGATTAGACATTTATTGACAATGACATCGGGTTTTGAATGGAATGAAATCGGTAGTTATGCAAGTTTTTTCAATAATGAGACACAAATGGATTTAAGATTGAATCCTATTAAATACATTTTACATCGTTCTATTGTTTCAAACCCAGGTACTAAATGGAATTATAGTGCTGGCAATACACAGCTATTAGCTGAAATTATTTTCAGGACAAGTGGATTACAAATTGATGAGTTTGCCAAAAAATATCTATTTCAACCTTTAGGAATAATACATTATGAATGGCTAAATCTTACTTTAAAAAAAATCCCTGCAGCTGCTTCTGGCCTTCGTTTAACATCAAGAGATTTATTAAAAATTGGGTTGCTTTATATGAATAATGGAAGTTGGAATGGCATTCAAATTATAGATACCAGTTGGGTTGAACAATCGTTCAAATCATTTATTGAGAGGCCAGATTTAAGAAAATATAAAATAATGGATGGCGGATATGGCTTTCAATTTTGGACATACAATGACACCTTGAACAAGCTTCCTCTTGAAATAATTGAAGCAATGGGTAATGGTGATCAATCCATTTTATTTTGCAAAAAATTGAACCTTTTAATAGTTACAACCGGAGGGAATTACAATAAAAGCACTAGTCAACCTTATTCAATGCTAACCAAATATATTTTACCATCACTAAAAGAAATAAACATCAGCCACAAAAATTAGGTTGGCAATAGTAAGAGATAAAAGATATCATTCAAAAAACCATCTCAATCTTTATTAAATCAAAGTCTTAAACATATTACAATGAAAGCAATAATTTACACTCATTACGGTCCACCGGGGGTTCTTAATCTCGAAGAGGTAGAAAAACCAGTGCCAACGGATAATGAAATTTTAATTAGAATTCATTCCACTGCAGTAAATTCAGGGGAGGTGCGCTTGCGAAAAGCCGACCCCTTTGCTGTCAGGCTTATGTTTGGTTTGTTCAGGCCCAAAAAAGCAATATTGGGTGTTTCCCTTGCCGGTGAAATTGAAGCAACTGGTAAAAATGTAAAACGATTTAAGGTTGGTGACTCTGTTTATGGAACTGCTGGAATGAATTTTGGCGCTTATGCCGAGTATATATGTTTGCCTGAAGATGGAGTACTTGCTATAAAACCAGGCAACCTGACATATAAAGAAGCTGCAGTAATTCCTTTTGGAGGAACAACAGCACTATCTTTTTTAAGAAAAGGAAAAATCCAGCAAGGACAAAAAGTTTTAATATATGGAGCTTCAGGAGCAGTAGGCACCTCAGCGGTACAACTTGCTAAGTATTTTGGCGCAGAAGTTACAGGTATTTGCAGCACCACAAATGTATCCTTAGTGAAATCTTTGGGAGCTGATAAGATCATTGATTATACACAGCAAGATTTTCGAAAAAGTGGTGAGACATACGATATAATTTTTGATACCGTTGGCAAAAGCCCTTTTTCTGGTTGTATAAAATCACTAAATAAAAATGGCTATTATCTTAGAACTGTTCATATGCAACTGTCCGCTATTTTTCGAGGGCTGTTGGTTTCCCTTACGAGCAGTAAAAAAGTAATTGGAGGCGGAATAACCGAAACTGCTGATGATTTAATATTCCTTAATAGTATTATTGAAGCAGGGCAACTAAAACCCGTAGTTGACAGAATCTATTTATTAGAGCAAATGGCCCAAGCACATACGTATGTTGAGAAAGGACATAAAAAGGGAAATGTAGCGATTACAGTTATCGAAAATTAATTTCTTTAAAGTAAAGGATTATGGTAAATATAACAGCAATGATTTAATTGAAAAAAAAGAGGAATATCAATAGCAAAAAATCAAAAGTCAGCAGTTAATAGTAATTACCCTCCGTAAACAAATAATATAAAAATGAAAAATATAAATGTTGTAAATAACATAATAAACGAAATCTTATTGATTAAAGAGAGGAAAGATATGGTTTTTGTATCGTTATGTGGTTCTGCTGATACAGGAAAAACTACTTTGGCAGAAAGGATCTGCAGTGAATTAAATAGGATGCATAAGGAAAGTAACAAATTAAGTACAGATTCTTTTCTGATAGACAGAGAAGAAAGAAAAAAAAAGGACTTAGCGGATATAATTTAGCTGCTTTGAAAAGTATTGAATTATTGAATGCGATCGAAAAATTAGAACAAGGAAACGGATTAACTTATTATCCCTATGATAACAGATTAGGAAAGAATGTATCCGAAAGCAAATTTATAAAAGGTGCAACTATTATAATTATTGAAGGAATTCATTCTTTTCATGAAATAATAAGAACGAAAATGGACCTAAAGATATTTTTAGACGCGGAAAGCGAGGTGTTAAAAAAGATTAGATATAATGCAAACATTAACAAAAGAGGTTGTAACGTTAATGAAGCCAGTGAAAATATAAAGAAAGAAATAGAAGAATACAATAAATATATTTTTCCTAACATTAAATATTCAGATCTGATAATTGAGCTCAACGAAGAATATCGCTACAAAATAAAATAGCTATTTCTAATACTTCAATTCATTAAAAAATTTAAATTTATATTTTTTCTTCTCTCTTTTTTGACAATAATATTTGGACACACAAAGCAAAATTGTTGTTATTCTGAAAATTACGGAAATTTAAATTTGCTTTGTTATTTCCTGAGAGAAGGAGCTTTTGATTTAATTACAGAATTACTACTTGAGAAACCTATTCATTCACCCTATATGTCCTATGGAAGAACAACTGAAATTATTTTTGGGAATTGTTTTAAAAAACATGAATAATCAAGAAACCAAAGATTGGCTTTATAATGGAGGGGGTAAGCGATGAATGGAAAGGCAGACTTAGGGTATTTTATGGGATATGCTATTTGTAAGACATACTATAAAAATGCAAAGAACAAAACAAAAGCCCTTAAAGAAATTGCTGAATTGGACTATAAAGAGAAAACGTTTTGAGATCTCTTGAAAAATATAAATACAATGGTGGAAAGAGTTAAAAAGAACAAAAAGACTAATAATGACAAACGACTATTTAGAAAGTATGAAAATGCAATTCAAGTATTACAAAATGCTTGGTGATAAAACATTTTCTCAACTGAAAGATGAAGAATTATTTTGGCAATACAATGATAACAGTAATAGTATTGGGATAATTGTAAAACACCTTTCGGGGAATATGATTTCCCGATGGACTGAGTTTTTTACAACAGATGGGGAAAAAGAATGGAGGAATCGGGACTCTGAATTTGAAAACAGTATTTCAACACGTGAAGAACTTATTGAAAAATGGGAAAAAGGTTGGAGCTGTTTATTTAATGCATTACAAAGTTTGAAAACTGATGATTTGCAAAAAATAATATATATCCGTAACCAAGCACACAGTATTACTGAAGCCATTAACAGACAACTTGCACATTATCCTTATCACGTTGGACAAATTGTGTTCATTGGAAAAATGGTAACAGATAATAATTGGAAATCATTGTCAATACCTAAAGGACATTCAACCATTTATAATGCGGATAAGTTTTCAAAACCAAAACATAAGAAATTATTTAAGAGTGAATTCTTGTACCGCAAAATTGATTAATAATCTCATTTTAATAGAAGAAATTAAATTTTATAAAAATTAATAAATAAAAGCGATGGAAATAAAGACATATATAGTAGATTCATTTACTACCGAAAAATTTAAGGGTAATCCCGCAGGAGTTTGCATTTTGGAGAATGACATAAGTGAAAATTCAATGTTATCAATAGCCCAGGAATTAGGGCTATCTGAAACAGCATTCATTAAGAAATTGAATGGAGAGAGTTCATTCTCTATACGATATTTTTCACCGAAAATGGAAATTCCATTATGCGGACATGCAACTCTTGCAGCTGGAAAAGTCCTATTTAAGGATTCAGATAGTAACGAAATCAGTTTTACTAATATTGAGAATTTAAATTTAATTGTAAAAAGGCATAATGAAGAAATTACGATGGAATTCCCTGTTTATGAAACAATAGCGACTAAAGTACCATTAATAATGCTAATGGCATTGGGCCTAAAGAAAGTAATCAACACTGTTTTTAGCGAGAAAAATAAAATCATTCTTTTGGAAATCGATGACTCAAGTATTTTAGAAGGGTTAAGACCGGATTTTAATGCCCTTATAAATTCATATAAAAATATTAATGGGGTATTGGTTACTGCTCCTTCAAACAAAAAAGAGTATGATTTTGAGTACCGCTATTTTTGGCCTTGGGCAGGAACAAATGAAGACCCTGTTACTGGAGGAGTACAAACCTTTTTAACAAAATATTGGTCCAAAAAAATTAATAAAACAAAGATGAAAGCATTTCAGTCATCCAGCAGAACAGGCTATATGACTGTAGAATTACAGAATGACAAAGTGCTTATCAGTAGTCAAGCTGTAATAACATTTGAAGGTACTTTAATGGGAATTGATTCCTTAAACTTAAAATGAAAGTTTATGATAGTTGAAACACTCAAAGTATTATTCAAAAGAGATCTTTTAAAGTTAAAAGATGAAATTGAATTATATCAAAACGAAGAAACCATTTGGCTTATTGAAAAGGGTATTACTAATTCAGCAGGAAATCTTTGTTTACACATTTTGGGTAATCTGAATGCCTATATTGGAGTTGGGCTTGCTGAGACTAGATATGTCAGGAAAAGGGATTTAGAATTTTCTCTGAAAAATATCCCCAGAATGGATCTGATCAAAAGGATTGAAGAGACAATACTAGTCGTTGAAGCCGGTCTGAATAAGTTAACAACGGAACAGCTCGATCATGATTTCCCGGTTGTAATCTGGGACAAGCCAACTGAGATGGAATACACACTTGTTCACCTAACTACGCACTTAAATTATCATCTTGGGCAAATAAATTATCATAGAAGAATTTTTGATAATAACTAATAAAATGTCCGATATTACAAATAAGGATAAATGGAAGTGGAAATTCTAAAAAATTTATGATTCGACTTTTTACCACCATTAATCGGTCATACGTCAAAATTATTTGTTACCATAATATGTAAAAACGAGGTTTGATAAAATTCAAATTAAGAAGTAAAAATATTACGGAAAAAGATATGAAGTGCTATTCTTTGAAACTGCATACAAAATCTATTTTTAATTTAAAATATGAGAAATTTCTGGCGATATATCTTCCCCCTTTTGTATAGTATACTTATTTATGCAAGTATAAGAGCTGTTCACGATATTACTTTTGGTAATAAATTTTGGATGCGCCCTTGGCAAACAAATGCTATTGAATTAGTAGTTACAATATTTCTCGGCTTTTTTGAGTTATGGATTATTGATTCTTTGATCTTCAAATTTGAAACGAGTAATAATGAAGTTGGTAAAAGGTTTAATATTCCTACTGAATTCATAATCATTTTTGTAACCAACCTAATAATACTACATATAATATTAGTTCCTTTAATGATTTTAACTGATGACGGAATGCAAGTTGAGGATTATGTCATTGGTCTAATAATACCTTCTCTTTATCTTATGTTATATTTTTCAATGGTACGTGGTAATCATTATCTAAAAAATTATGTACTTCAGAAAATAGAAATTGAAAAAATAAGTAATGATCAATTGCAGACTGAGCTAAAATTTTTGAAAGCACAATATCATCCTCATTTTTTGTTTAACGCCCTAAATACTATTTATTTTCAAATGGACGAAAATGTAGAGGAAGCAAAAAAAACGGTTGAAAAATTTTCTGAATTACTTCGATATCAACTTTACGACCAACAAATAATAGTTCCAATTTATCAAGAGATTCATTACCTTAAAAATTTCATAGACATTCAAAAAGTAAGAACTTCTGAAAAATTAGATTTAACGATATATTTTGACCCATGCTTGAATGAACAAAGGGTTTACCCATTATTATTTCTTCCTTTAGTAGAGAATGCTTTCAAATATGTAGGTGGAGATTATAAAATAAAAATTGAAGCAAAAAAAAATAATGATGCAATTGAATTTCTAATAATCAATTCTATACCTGAAAAATTCATCTCAGACAAACCTAATGGAATTGGATTAGAAAACTTACAACGTAGATTAGTACTTCTTTACCCCCATAAGCATGAATTAGTTATACAAAAACTCGAAAACAATTATTCCGCATTTTTAAAATTAAATATTCACTAATCATCAATTATATATGAAAATTAAATGCATTATTATTGATGACGAGCCGATAGCAAGGAAAGGTATTATTGGATATATAGAACGAATTGATTTTTTAGAACTTGTTGCAATTTGCGAAGATGCTATTCAACTCAATTCTGTTTTAAAAGATCAACAAGTGGATTTATTATTTCTTGATATTGAAATGCCATATATAACAGGAATTGATTTTTTAAAAAATGCAATTAATCCACCAAAAGTAATTTTCACAACAGCTTTTGAAAAGTATGCTATTCAAGGATATGAAATTGATGTACTTGATTATTTATTGAAGCCAATATCGTTTATTCGATTTCTAAAGGCAGCCAATAAAGCTTTTGATTATTTTAAAAGCTTACAAAATAATAATGAAACATATTTTTTTATAAAGGCTGATAATAAATTAGAAAGAATAAACTTTTCAGAAATACTATTTTTAGAAGCAATGGAAAACTATGTTGCTATTTATCTAATTGATAAGAAGCATATCACCCATTCTACCTTAAAAGCATTGATTGAAAGATTACCATCTGAAAATTTTATCCAACCTCATAAATCATTTTTTGTAAACATAAGTGCTATTCAGTCTATTGAAGGAAATATCCTGCATCTTTCAAATTATCATGTTCCAATTAGTAAATATCAAAAAGAAGAAGTGATGGAAAGAATTATAAATAATAGGTCGACGAAAAAGTAGTAAAACGAATTTTAAAAAAATAAATATATTTTATATTTCACTATTTATAATATTGGTTTCTTGAAATTAAATTCACATCTAGCGTCGGTTACGAAAAATTAGGTGAGAAAAAATGCTGATGTTTCTGATTAAATTAAAAACCAACGAATAGATAACCGAAGGTTTACACCCTAATCGGATTCATTAAACCAATTAATACAACAATGAACTTAAATCAGATAACTGTTCCTTCAATAAACCTGACAAGATCTATTCTGTTTTATCAGTCAGTAGGTCTTAAACTTATTGTTGAAGCACTTCCTCACTATGCAAGGTTTCAATGCAGGGAAGGCAACTCAACATTTTCAATACAACAAGTGGAATATCTTCCGACAGGTGACGGCGTGCATATTTATTTTGAGTGTGAAAATCTTGACGAATACGTCAATGAACTACTAAGCAAAGACATTAAGTTTGATGAAATGCCAAACGACAAAAGATGGTTGTGGAGAGAAGCAAGATTAAAAGACCCTGATAGGAATCAACTGGTTTTATACTATGCAGGTGTCAACAGATTAAATCCACCTTGGAAAATAAAAGGATAGTGGAAGAATTGCTTTGGATTAGGAATAAAAAAGAGGAATATAAACTATAAACAGACAAAGGATATACATCATCTAATATTAAATGGAACAAGTCTTTATTTGATATCTTGAGCAAATGAACACTTTAAAAAACCGGATTCGGCTACTATCTCAAAAATGAATAAGAGTTAAATCTTTTATAATATTCAGTAGTAATGTACAAGAAAAATTAATTAAATATTTATGAAAAAAATTGGATTAGTAGGCGGTATAAGTTGGGTATCAACAATGGACTATTATAAATTTATTAATGAAGGAATAAATATAAAATTGGGGGGGCTGCATTTTGCAGAGTGTATTATCTATTCGCTAAACTTTGGCGACATTCAATCAAATGGGTGGAAGAACTCATTTGAACTTTTACTGAATGCTTGCAAAACATTAAAAAACAGCGGTGTTGATACAATTGTTTTATGTGCAAATACGGCCCATCTTTTTGCCGAAAAACTTCAAGAGACCATAAAATTGCCTATAATACACATTGGTATTGAAACTGCAAAAGTCGTGAAAATGATGGGCTTTCGTAAAGTCGGCTTGTTAGGAACTAAGTTCACTATGGAAATGGATTTTTATATTAATAAACTTGAAGAATATGGTCTTGAAGTTTTGATACCGGAAAAACAAGAAACACGTGATTATATTCAACAAACCCTAACGGAAGAGTTAAGCTTTGGGCTTATAAATGCTAAAACAAAAACTAATTATGCTGTTATAATTAAAGAATTAGTTGAATCCGGTGCTGAATGTATAATATTAGGTTGTACTGAAATTCCATTGCTGATTAGCCAGAAAGATTTTACAATACCAATATTTGACACAACAAAAATTCATGCTCAAGCAATTATTGAATATGCAATTTCTTAATGTTTCAATATGAAGGAAAATAGAAAATGTATTTTATTCTCATCTTTCATTTATTGGCTTTTTTTTAATGGTAAAAAAAATTTTGGAAAGAAGAAATTTTGTATTGTGAATTTTATTTTTTTGGGTTGAGTTTTTTGTATTTCAGATCTATTTTTATTATTAAATATAATATACCAATCAATTTATGAGTACAATATGGCATTTTCCTATCATGATTTTTGCCTCTTTTATTTTATTCTATATAGTAATATTAATCGTTATTGGGAAACATGAGCTCATTAAAAGAATTAATAGTATCATACTACTTTCAATACTATGTGTTTTTGTTGGGATGCTATTTGGAAAATTTGGTGCGAATTTTGGGTTGCCTTGGTGGATTTATTATCCAATTCCTATGTTAATAAATGTACTAATGCCTCCTGTTATTTTAAAATTAAACCCTAAGAGTATTGGCATTTATTTGATATTGAGTTTTTTGTCAGCACCAATCGTACATATTTTTTTCTCATTATTTTTAGATTGGCATGAATACATGCCTTTCTGGAAAATACACTCACTCTAAAATAATATGTGGTTCAATGAATTGTTTAAGAATCATTTTAGTATATTAATTTATTTCGGTTTATTCATTTTAAAAATGGGGTGATATTAACCCCTTATGAGTGAAGTTATTTTTGAAGGACTTTCTAATTATTAAAAATATTTCCAGAGAAATTGCTATTCTTCATTTGGTAAAAAGTTTCTGAGAAAGTATTAAATCTAAAAGAAATCATAAAATACTTATTAAGCTAACCTGTCTGAAATTTTTATTATTATACTTATTAGCGTGAATTAAAAGGAGTGTAAATCGTCTCCATAATTCGTGAGAAATTATTTTAGTGAAACTCCGTAAAATGTGGCAGATCAAAAAATTTTTAAAAAAAGATATAATATTTGACCTGACGCTAACAAAAACAAAAGACATTTTAAAATATTTAAGTGCCTATAAAAGAGAGGGTCAGTTTATTGCAGGCGTCGCATTGGAGACTGAGAATGAGACTAAAAATGCTACAAAAAAACTAATTGAAAAAAATGTGGATTGTATCATACTTAACTCTTTAAATTATAAAGGTGCAGTTTTTTGAAAAAGACACAAATAAAATAAGTATTCTAAATTTAACCGAGACAATCTCGTTTGAATTAAAATCGAAAAAAGAAGTTGCTGAAAATATCGAAGACTTCGTAATTAGTCATTTACTAAAATAAAAATATTTAAACCCAAAATGATGAAGGCATTAGTATTTAACGAGAAAGGAAAAGCAGAAGAAGTCTTAAAATTTCAAAGCATAAATTATACAACCTTACAGCATAATGAAGTTGCTATTAAGACAATCGCTAGCCCAATAAACCCCAATGACTTTATGTTTATTGAAAAGCAATATCGTTTGACACCGTCCTTCCCGCAAATTGCTGGTTTTGAAGGCTGCGGTTTCATTATAGAAAATAATGGTGACAATGAATTTCCTGTTGGCTCACTCGTTGCATTTAGATACAAAAATGTTTGGGCAGAACGAGTAAACATTCCTAAAGAAAAATTGATTTTGCTTCCTACTAACTTCCCAATTGACAAGGCTGCACAATTATCATTAAATCCACTTACTGCGTGGGCTTTATTAGAACAAAGTGAAGCTAAGTCTGGCGAATGGATAATCTTAAGTGCAGGAACTTCTGCGGTTAGCAAATTGATTATTCAGTTTGCTAAACAAAAAGGTATTAAAACAATTGTGGTTGTTAGAGAAAATCATCAAATCGGTAAATTGAAATTATTAGGAGCTAATTTAGTAATTACCGACACAAACATTAATGAAATTAAAAATTACATAGTGACAAACATCAACAATGAAGTTTTAAAATGTTTTTTTGATGCAGTTGGTGGCGAATTAGCATCAAAGATAATTCCTTGCCTTTCTGCAAATGGGAAAGTCATTTGTTACGGAATTTTGAGTAATGAAATTGTTAGCTATCATAATTCAACTGTAGTATTTAAACTCATTAATATCGTAGGATTTGGTATCGATAATTGGATTGCCAACCAACCCAAAGAAGAACTAAAAACAATTTGGGAGCAAATAATAAAACAACTTAGCAGTGACAATTTTAAGATGGATGTTAGTTGTAGGTTTTCATTGACAGAGTTCAAAACTGCGATTGAAAAAAGCAAGACAACTACTAATGGGAAAGTGTTATTTTGTATAAACGAAAATTAAAATAAGAACACAAAGAACTGCTTACACAAAATTAGTTTGGCAATTAAGTTATTCCTCTGTTGCTCTAGATTTCGGTTTATACTTATTTGATTTATTTCCTCTACGTTTTCACTAGGCGGTCAAGTCATTAACTTAATTTGTTATTTAAATTATTGTAGTGAAACCATTAGTGAAACTAATTAAAATAAAAAATCTCCTATCAAATTGAAATTCAATCTAATAGGAGATTTTTAGTGCTGTAGGGGGAGGGATCGAACCTCCACGAAGCAGTTAGCCATAGTACAAAGTTCAGTGGTCGACCCTGGTCGCTCAAGTATTGCTACCCTTGCGGCTCTATGCTACGTTTATCCTGTGATCTTCACCCCCGAGACAAGAGGGCATGTCTGCCAAAAATTTCATCACCCCACAGTGTAAAGAACTATTTCTTTGTTTGGAAGACAAATATATAACCGTTCATCCCATTTTTACAAATAATTTAATGAAAATTTATAAAGTATAGATAATATTTAATATATTGCTTTAATTATTAGATAATATTTAAAATTACGCATCATTATGACACCCAAATTGAACTTAGACAAATTGGACCTGCAAATTATTCAGGAAATGATGGAAGATGCAGAGATTTCTTACGCTGATCTGGGTAAGAAGCTTTTCGTATCTGGCGGAACAATACACGTACGTATCAAGAAGCTCGAAGAATCTGGTATAGTTAAAGGTAAAAAATTATCGATAGACCTCAAAATTTTGGGCTATGATGTAATCGCTTTTATCGGAATATTCTTAGAAAAAAGCTCATTGTACGATAGTGTAGCTAAAGAATTGAAGAAAATTCCTCAAATTGTTCGTTTAAACTATACTACAGGTAACTATAGTATGTTTGCGGAAATTGTTTGTAAGGATATTAAGCAATTACGATTTGTTTTACACGACGAATTACAAAAGATTAAGGGAATTGAAAGAACCGAAACTTTTATTTCTCTTGATGAA
>Ga0194047_10000393_pt1 | contig 29746 bp, 17 predicted proteins | sample JunL225m_MetaG_2_FD_160070 | JGI IMG/M metagenome (GOLD analysis project Ga0194047, IMG submission 160070) | Anoxic zone freshwater microbial communities from boreal shield lake in IISD Experimental Lakes Area, Ontario, Canada - Jun2016-L221-5m | ecosystem: Environmental > Aquatic > Freshwater... | reverse complement strand
AACACTCTCTTAATTCTGTTTATTTTTAGTCCACTTTATGCTGACGATTTACATACATATAACGACTTTTAGAAACTTAAAATTAGTGGGGGAATAAAAACGAATAATTTTATAAATATATTTAAGTTTGTTGCTTAATTAAAAAACCATGACCACAAAAATTACGATTAACAATAACGGCTCTATAAAGGTAGAAGGTGAATTTACCATTTTAGATAGAGAAGGAAACACTTACGATTTAGCGGGGAGAGATATAATAGGTTTATGCCGATGTGGCCATAGTAAAAACAAACCTTTTTGTGATGGCTCACACAATGGAGAGTTTACACATGAAGCAAAGGCATTTGCTTTGCCACCAAAAAAGACTAATTAATTAAAGGTCTGATAAAACATAAAAAAAGGAGAGCCGTTTGACTCTCCTTTTTTTATACCTTTTAAAATCTACTTGTTTTATTTAATAATCGACACCTTATTGGATTAAGGATAACAAAATTTCAGCAAAAATTGTCGTTTAGCATTGACTAATCATAGATCATTGCTAAATTAATTAAATTTAATATTCCTGTTTTAACTCTCCATTTAAAGTAGTTAGCATTTTTGGGGTAAATACTTTTGAAAATAGCCTTAACAACTAATCTGTATATTTTTGACTTCACATTTTTATCATTGGCTCAAAACAGTTTCCTATTTTGGTGATAAATTCATTTTGTTTTATTAAAAAAGATAAGTTTAATTTTTATAAATATTCGAATATTTACTACTAAAAAAACCTAACGGCTGTTAAGTAAAGCATAAAAAAGCTGAAAATAAAATCAACTTTTTATAAAAACAGAATTATCCTGAGACTTAACATAAAATTAACATTAAAAAGAACATTTTCGCCCCCCTTAAAACCATAAAAAGGTTCTTTTTATTTTAAAAAAACACCCATGAAAAAGTTGATTTTAATATTACTTTTTGCCTTTTTTGGGCAAAATTCCCAGAGTCAGAATGCATTGGATAATGCAGGTTTGAACAGTAATTCACCAGCAAAAGCAGCCTATAGCTTACGCTTATTAAGCAGCAGTTATTCGGGCTATGCCATTCAAGTTCGTAGAACGAGTGATTTTACCACGTTGAATATTGGATTTACTTCCAATGGAGATTTGGATACTGCTACTATGAAAACGTTTGTTGGTTCGAATAGTGGTTTCGTATCCATTTGGTACGACCAAAGTGGATATACTAGAGACGCTATAAACGCAACAACTACGTCACAACCTCGCATTATACTTTCGGGTGTAATAGATAGAAATAATGGTAATCCTGCAGTATATTTTGCAGGAGCTAATTTTTTGGGATTAACAACAGGTTTTCCCGTAAATGCTGATTATTCTCTTTCAGCAGTTGTGAATCAAACTTCGGCATCAAATCAAGGTACAATTATTGGCGATTTAAATGGCGCATATCATGTTTGGTGGTACAACACAACAACTTCTTTAAATATTTATCACAATACTTTTGGAAATTTTGGACAAGCTCCAGCAACTCCACTAAGTAAAATGGTCATTCAATCTGCAAGATATATTAACAGCAGTAGGTATGCAATGGGTTATTCTAATGGATTAGCAGGAACAGGAACAGTTGGAAATACGAATTCTGGTACTGGAATCGAAATAGGTGGAATGGGTGGAGCTGGATGGAATTTAATTGGTTATATTAATGAAGCCATTGTTTTAACTAATGCATTCTTAGATACAACTAGACAAAATTTAGAAGCTAACCAACAAAATTATTACAAAGTATCATTTATAGCTACACAACCATCCACAACTGCTCAGGTTCTAACATCTGGGGCTACAGCTTCTACTATAAGTGTAAGCGCCACTGGTCCAGGGTTAACTTACCAATGGTATATAAATTCAACAAATTCAAATACTGGAGGTAGCGCAATTAGTGGAGCAACAAGTAATAGTTATACTCCTTCAACATCAGTAAGTGGTGTATTTTATTATTATGCAGTAGTTTCAACACCAACAGGATACGGAACAAGTAGTAATGTTTCAGGTTCAATAACAGTTATGTCTAATTTAGACAAAGTAGGTATTTCAACTGTAACTTCAGCTTTTAGTTTACGCTTACTTAGTACTATTTATACCGGTTATGCAATTCAAGTTCGTAGAAGCTCTGATAATACCTACCAAAATATTGGCTATACCAGCAATGGTGATTTAGATACCGCAGCCTTAAAAACATTTGTGGGTTCAGGTAGTGGATTTATCTCTATTTGGTACGATCAAAGTGGATTTCAAAATAATCAAATTCAAGTAACTAATGGAAACCAACCACGCATCATCCTTTTGGGTGTTGTTGACAGAAATAATGGAATACCTTCAGCTTATTTTAATGGTTCTTTTTGGCTAACCTGCTCAACAGGTGGTTTTCCGGTTAGTTCAGATTATACTATTTCTGCTATTGCTAATCAAACAGTACAAAATTGGGCAACAATTAACGGTGGAGCCAACTCTAGTAGAATGTTAAGATATACCCCTTCACAACAACTTAATTTCTACCAATGTGGAGATATCGCACCTGGACCAATTACCCCTCTTAACAAATTAACTATTCATACAGGAAAATATATTAACGGTTCAAGACTTGCAACAATGTATACCAATGGATTAGCAGGTGCTTCTGCTAACTTAGGATGTGTAACTACAGATAATACTTTCCAACTAGGAGCATACCAAGGTGGTAATAATCCTTTTGTAGGATATATCGATGAAACAATCGTTTTACCATTAGCTGTAAATGATTCAATCAGAAGAATAATAGAAAACAACCAACAAACCTATTATGGTATTGCATTTATCGCTACTCAACCATCAACCACAGCACAAATATTAACTATTGGAGCAAGCGCATCTGCACTAAGTGTAAGTGCAAATGGTCCAAACTTAACTTACCAGTGGTACAAAAACACAACCAATGCCATCGCAGGAGGTACAGTAATAAGCGGAGCAACAAGCAGTAGTTTTAGCCCTTCAACATCAATTGGTGGAGTAGCTTATTATTATGTTGTAGTAACTAGTTCGGGACAATTTACTGTAACAAGTACTATTTCTGGTTCGGTTACTGTAAAATCAACTTTGGATAATGTAGGTTTACCAAGTTCAATAAATGCAAACTCAGCATACAGCTTACGTTTATTAAGTACTACTTATTCAGGTAATGCAATTCAAGTTCGTAGAAGTTCAGATAACACTTTGCAAGATATTGGCTTTACCAGTAATGGTGATTTAGATACCGCTTCATTAAAAACATTTGTGGGTTCAGGTAGTGGATTTATTGCAACTTGGTACGATCAAAGTGGTAACGTAAATAATGTTACACAACCAACAGTAGCTAACCAACCTCGCATCATGTTGACTGGTGTGGTAGATAGAAGTCACGGTATTCCAGCAGTTTATTTTAATGGATCTTATTATATTTACAATGGTACAAGTACAACTAGTTTCCCAATGGGAAATACTGATTATACTTTATCTGTTTTAGTTAACCAAACTTCATTTGCAACTTATGGTTGTGTGGTAGGATCTTGGGCTAATAGTCATATGCTTTGGTTTCAAAGTTCTAATCCTCCATATATTCAGATGTATCATAATACTTATGGAAATTTTGCCAATTCATCAACTATGCCATTAAGTAAAACGGCAATTAGTACTTTTAGGTATATCTTTTCGGCACGTACAGGTACATTTAATACAAACGGAGTTACAGGAGCTTTAGGAGTCGGTAACACAAACAATATTAGTAACGAAGGAACGATAGTTTTAGGAGCAGGTTCAAGCGGAGGTTGGCCATTAACAGGTTATATCCCTGAAGTAATTTGTATGTCGACTACCATTAACGATTCTATTAAAGGAATTTTGGAAAGCAATCAACAAACCTATTATGGTATTGTATTTATTGCTACACAACCTTCTACCACAGCACAAGTATTAACTATTGGAGCAAGTGCAACTGCACTAAGTGTAAGTGCAACTGGTCCAAACTTAACTTACCAGTGGTATAAAAATTTAACCAATACAAATACTGGAGGTACTGCAATTAGTGGTGCAACTAGCAGTAGCTATTCACCTTCAACAGCTGTGGGCTGTTTATTATATTACTATGTTGTAGTAACTAGTTCGAATCAGTTTTCTATAACTAGTAACGTTTCGGGTTCGGTTACTGTAAAATCAACTTTGGATAAAGTAGGTTTACCAAGTTCGATAAATGCAAACTCAGCTTATAGCTTACGTTTATTAAGTACTACTTATTCAGGTAATGCAATTCAAGTTCGTAGAAGTTCGGATAACACTTTGCAAGATATTGGCTTTACCAGCAATGGTGATTTAGATACTGCTTCATTAAAAACATTTGTGGGATCAGGGAGTGGATTTATTGCAACTTGGTACGATCAAAGTGGTAACGTAAATAATGTTACACAACCAACAGTAGCTAACCAACCTCGCATCATGTTGACTGGTGTGGTAGATAGAAGTCACGGTATTCCAGCAGTTTATTTTAATGGATCTTATTATATTTACAATGGTACAAGTACAACTAGTTTCCCAATGGGAAATACTGATTATACTTTATCTGTTTTAGTTAACCAAACTTCATTTGCAACTTATGGTTGTGTGGTAGGATCTTGGGCTAATAGTCATATGCTTTGGTTTCAAAGTTCTAATCCTCCATATATTCAGATGTATCATAATACTTATGGAAATTTTGCCAATTCATCAACTATGCCATTAAGTAAAACGGCAATTAGTACTTTTAGGTATATCTTTTCGGCACGTACAGGTACATTTAATACAAACGGAGTTACAGGAGCTTTAGGAGTCGGTAACACAAACAATATTAGTAACGAAGGAACGATAGTTTTAGGAGCAGGTTCAAGCGGAGGTTGGCCATTAACAGGTTATATCCCTGAAGTAATTTGTATGTCGACTACCATTAACGATTCTATTAAAGGAATTTTGGAAAGCAATCAACAAACCTATTATGGTATTGTATTTATTGCTACACAACCTTCTACCACAGCACAAGTATTAACTATTGGAGCAAGTGCAACTGCACTAAGTGTAAGTGCAACTGGTCCAAACTTAACTTACCAGTGGTATAAAAATTTAACCAATACAAATACTGGAGGTACTGCAATTAGTGGTGCAACTAGCAGTAGCTATTCACCTTCAACAGCTGTGGGCTGTTTATTATATTACTATGTTGTAGTAACTAGTTCGAATCAGTTTTCTATAACTAGTAACGTTTCGGGTTCGGTTACTGTAAAATCAACTTTGGATAAAGTAGGTTTACCAAGTTCGATAAATGCAAACTCAGCTTATAGCTTACGTTTATTAAGTACTACTTATTCAGGTAATGCAATTCAAGTTCGTAGAAGTTCGGATAACACTTTGCAAGATATTGGCTTTACCAGCAATGGTGATTTAGATACTGCTTCATTAAAAACATTTGTGGGATCAGGGAGTGGATTTATTGCAACTTGGTACGATCAAAGTGGTAACGTAAATCATGTTACACAACCAACAGTAGCTAACCAACCTCGCATCATGTTGACTGGTGTGGTAGATAGAAGTCATGGTATTCCAGCAGTTTATTTTAATGGCTCTTATTATATTTACAATAGTACAAGTACAACTAGTTTCCCAATGGGAAATACTGATTATACTTTATCTGTTTTAGTTAATCAAACTACCATTTCTAATGTTGTGCTAGGATCATGGGCTAATAGTCGTTATTTATTTTTCCAAAACACTAACCCTCCTTATTTAACGATGTATCATAATACCTATGGTGGATTTGCTACATCACCAATAATTCCATTAAGTAAAGCAGCTATTAATACTTTTAGATATATCTATTCGGCACGTACAGGTACATTTTACACAAACGGAATTGCAGGAGCTTTAGGAGTCGGTAACACAAACAATATTAGTAACGAAGGAACGATAGTTTTAGGAGCAGGTTCAAGCGGAGGAAGTCCTCTTATAGGATATATCCCTGAAGTAATTTGTATGTCTAATACAATTAACGATTCTATTAAAGGAATTTTGGAAAGCAATCAACAAGCCTATTATGGTATTGTATTTATTGCTACACAACCTTCTACCACAGCACAGTTAGTAACTAATGGGGCAATTGCAACTGCACTAAGTGTAAGTGCAACTGGTCCAAACTTAACTTACCAGTGGTATAGCAATTTAACCAATTCAAATATTGGAGGAACCCTAGTTAGTGGAGCAACTAGCAGCAGTTATTCTCCATCAACATCAGTGGGAGGTTTATTTTATTACTATGTTGTAGTTACTAGTTCGGGACAATTTTCAGTAACAAGTAACGTTTCGGGTTCGGTTACAGTAAAATCAACTTTGGATAAAGCAGGTTTACCAAGTTCAATAAATGTAAATTCAGCTTATAGCTTACGTCTATTAAGTAATGCTTATAATGGAAATGCAATTCAAGTGCGTAGAAGTTCGGATAATACTTTACAAAATATTGGCTTTACCAGTAATGGTGATTTAGATACTGCTTCATTAAAAACATTTGTAGGATCAGGAAACGGATTTATAGCAACTTGGTATGATCAAAGTGGTAACTTAAATCACGTTACACAACCAACAGTAGCAACCCAACCTCGCATCATATTGTCTGGTGTGGTAGATAGAAGTCACGGTATTCCAGCAGTTTATTTTAATGGATCTTATTATATTTATAATAACACAAGTACAACTAGTTTCCCAATGGGAAATACTGATTATACTTTATCTGTTTTAGTTAACCAAACTGCCATTTCTAATGTTGTGCTAGGATCATGGGCAAATAGTCATTATTTATTCTTCCAAAACACTAACCCACCATACTTAGCAATGAATCACAATACCTACGGTTCGTATGCTACATCACCAATAATTCCATTAAGTAAAGCGGCAATTAATACATTTAGATATATCTATTCGGCACGTACAGGTACATTTTACACAAACGGAATTGCAGGAGTTTTAGGAACCGGTAATACAAACAATATTAGTAACGAAGGAACGATAGTTTTAGGAGCAGGTTCAAGCGGAGGAAGTCCTCTTATAGGATATATCCCTGAAGTAATTTGTATGTCGACTACCATTAACGATTCTATTAAAGGGATATTAGAAAGCAACCAACAAACCTATTATGGAATTGTATTTATTGCTACACAACCTTCTACCACAGCACAAATATTAAATATTGGAGCAACAGCAACTCCATATAGTGTTGTAGCAAGTGGCCCAGGTTTAACTTACCAATGGTATAAAAATTTAACCAATTCAAATACTGGAGGAGTAGCAATTAGCGGTGAAACAAGTCAAAGTTACACACCTCCAACCAGCAATAGTGGATTATCTTATTTTTATGTTGTGGTATCAGCTCCAAATGGGTATACATTAACAAGTAATACAACAGGTTCAGTATCAGTAATTTCAATACTAAACAAAGTTGGATTAACAGGAACTTCACCTTCAACAGCAGCTTATGCTTTGCGTCAACTAAGCAGCAACTATAATGCTTATACAATAAACGTAAGAAGAAGTTCTGATTTTACAACTCTAGATATTGGCTTTACCAGCAATGGTGATTTAGATACCGCAACTTTAAAAACATTTGTGGGCTCTGGAAATGGATACATAACAACATGGTACGATCAAAGTGGGTATGGCAATAACGCAATACAAGCTACACTAGCTACACAACCTCAAATCATGAATTCTGGTTATATCTATAGAATAAATGCATTGCCTGCAGTTTATTTTGCGGGTGCTCAATACTTAAACTCACCTACAGGGTTTACTGCTAATTCTGATTATACTCTTGCAGCTGTTGCAAATCAAACATCAACATCAACATCCGGATCAATTATAGGAGGTACTAGCGGTTCAGGTTGTGGAGGTCATATTTTGTGGTTCCAAAATACCTTAATCATGAAGATGAACCATGGTGGTACTTTTAGCTCAGGGCTTACTGTGTCATTAAACCAAACAGCCATTCATTCAGCCAAATTTGTAAATAGCACAAAATTAGGTTCAATATACACTAACGGAACTATTGGAACTCCTGCCACAGGTACTTGTGTATCGACTGATCTTACCGTTCAAATTGGAGCATCAGGTAATGGCAGCAATTTAACTGGATATATAAGCGAAGTCTTTGTTATGCCTTCGGCTTTAGCAGATACAAGTAGACAGAATCTAGTAGTAAACCAAGCCAATTATTTTAATATTTTAATAATTAATACCCAACCAAGTACGGTTGCACAATATTTAAATTTTGGAAACACAGCAACACCAATAACAGTTTCTGCAACTGGACCAGGTTTAAATTACCAATGGTATAGCAACATTTCTAATAGCAATTCAGGGGGAACTGTAATTGTAGGTGCAACTTCAGCAAGTTTTACTCCTCCAACCTCCACAGGTGGAACTAAATATTACTATGTAGTTGTTTCAAGTACAAATGGATCATCACTCACCAGTAATGTATCTGGGTTAGTAAATATTGCAGCATCAACAAATGCAAATTTAACTGCATTAACTCTAAGCTCAGGTTCGTTAACACCTTCCTTTGCTGCACTTACTATGTATTATGCAGTGGGTGTTACCAACTCAGTTAGCAGCATCACAGTAACACCAACAGCAGCAGATTCAACAGCAACTATACAAGTAAATGTGAATAATGGAGCTTATACAACTGTAACAACAGGAACTGCTTCTCCATCATTGGCTTTAAATGTTGGAAATGATACAGTATTGGTTAAACTTACAGCACAAGATGGAACTACAATTAAAACATACGCAATCTATCTTACTCGTTCTGCAGGTATTGTAAATAACACAATTACAGCATCACAAAGTATTTGTTCAGGAAACACTCCTACTCCACTTACAGGTTCAACACCAACAGGAGGAACAGGAAGTTTCACATACTCTTGGTTAGCATCTACAACAAGTGCTAATTCAGGATTTGCTGTAGCAAGTGGAACAAGTTCGGGAATAAATTATTCACCATCAGCTTTAACACAATCCACTTGGTACAGAAGACTAGTACTTTCTGGATCACTAGTAGATAGTTCAGCTGCTGTTAAAATTACCGCAAATACTGTAATTACAAATGATAGTATCACAAGTGGTTCTCAAATAATTTGTAATGGCAGTATACCAACAACCCTTACAGGATCAACTCCTGCAGGTGGAGATGGTGCAAGTTATTCTTATAAATGGCTAAGAAGTACAACCAGTGCATTAACAGGTTATACTTCTGCTGGATTGAATGATAGCGCAATTAATTATACATCAACTGCTATTTCAGCAAATACTTGGTTTAGAAGAAGAGTAATCTCAGGATTGTGTGCTTCAGATACTTCACCAGCTATTTCAATAACTGCGAATCCATTAACAACAATAACAACTCAGCCAATAAACGCTACAGTTTGTGCAGGCATAAGCACTACATTTACAGTTGTTGCAACAGGAACAGGAACACTAACTTATCAATGGAAAAAAGGCGGTACAAATATTACTGGAGCAACTTCAAGTACATATACCATTTCAAGTCCAACGGTATCAGATACTGCAGGATATAGTGTGGTAGTTACAGGAACTTGTAGTAGTGTAACTTCAAATATTGCTTACCTCATTTTAAATATTCCAGTAATTATTAATACCCAACCAACAAGTGCTACAGTTTGTGCAGGTACAAATACTACCTTCACTGTATCGGCTTTTGGAACAGGATCATTAACTTATCAGTGGAAAAAATCTGGAACCAATATTATTGGAGCAACTTCAAATACCTATAACATTCCAAGTCCAGTATTTTCAGATACAGCTGCTTATAGTGTTGTGATAACAGGAACTTGTGGTAGCATCACTTCAAACAGTGCAAATCTTATACTAAATGCACCAACATTAATTACCACTCAACCAACTTCTCCTACAATTTGTATTGGTACTAGTACCACATTTACAGTTGCGGCAACGGGTTTAGGAACACTAACCTATCAGTGGAAAAAAGCCGGATTTAGCATTATGGGAGCAACATCATCGAGCTATACTATTTCAAGTCCAGCAATTTCTGACACAGGTGTTTATTCTGTAACAGTAACTGGTACATGTGGCAGCATCAATTCAAACAATGTTACCTTGAATTTATATGCACCTACAATAATTACTTCGCAACCAACTACAGCTACAATTTGTATTGGAACAAGCAATACATTTAGTGTATATGCAACTGGAAGCGGAACACTATCTTACCAATGGAAAAAAGCTGGTGTGAATATTACAGGAGCAACAGCTAGTACATATGTTATTTCAAGTTCAGCAATTTCTGATACAGGAAGCTACAGTGTAATAGTAACAAGTGGTTGTGGAAGCGTTACTTCAAATAACGTTAACTTGCTTTTGAGCACACCAACATCAATCTCAACTCAACCAACTTCTGCAACAGTTTGTGCAGGAACTAGTACTTCGTTTACTGTATCTGCTTTAGGAGCAGGAACATTAACCTATCAGTGGAAAAAAGGTGGAACTAATATTTCAGGAGCAACTTCAAGTTCATTTACAATTTCAAATCCTTCTATATCAGATACTGCAGCCTATAGTGTTGTTGTAACTGGAACATGTGGAAGTGTAACTTCATCAAATGCTAACTTGAATTTAAATACTCCTACAACAATTCTAACACAACCGTTATCTGCTACAATTTGTATTGGGGTAAGTGATACATTTAGAACAACTGCAATTGGAACTGGTACATTAACTTATCAGTGGAAAAAAGCTGGATTCAATATCATGGGTGCAACTGCAGCTTCTTATATCATTGCAAGTCCTGCAATATCTGACACAGGTTCTTTTACAGTATTAGTAAGTGCAACTTGTGGAAGCGTAACTTCGAATTCTGCAACTTTAAATTTATATGCACCAACTACAATTGTTACACAACCAACAAGTGCAACAGTTTGTGCTGGAACAAGTACAACATTTAATGTGGCAGCATCGGGAACAGGAACATTAGCTTACCAATGGAAAAAAGCTGGTGTAAATATTACAGGTGCAACTGCTAGTTCATATACAATCTCAAACCCTTCAATTTCTGACACTGGAACATACAGTGTTTCAGTAAATGGTAGCTGTGGTACTATAACATCTGCAAATGCTAGTTTATTTTTAAATACAGCAACAGCAATTAGTACGCAACCAACAAGTTCAACTTTATGTGCAGGAACTAGTAAAACATTTACTGTAGGAGCAATTGGAACAGGAACATTAACTTACCAATGGAAAAAAGCTGGAGTAAACATCAGTGGAGCAACAGCAAGTTCATATACCATTTCAAGTCCTTCAGTTTCTGATACTGGAGTATACACTGTTTTGGTAACTGGAACATGTGGAAGTTTGACATCTGCTAATGCAAACTTAATTTTAAGTATACCAACAGCAATAACTACACAACCTATTTCATCTATAATTTGTACTGGAACTAGTGATACATTTAATGTTGTTGCAACAGGAACTGGAACATTAACATACCAATGGAAGAAAGCAGGATTTAGTATTATAGGAGCAACTGCATCTAGATATATTATTTCAAATCCTTCAATTTCTGATACAGGATATTATAGTGTTGTAGTAACTGGAACATGTGGAAGCGTATCATCTGCAAATGCAAGCTTAAATGTTTATGCACCTACTGCAATAGCTACTCAACCAACAAGTGTAATAGTTTGTGCCGGTACAAATGCAACATTTACTGTTGCAGCAAACGGAACAGGAACAATCACTTATCAGTGGAAAAAAGCTGGTGTAAATATTACAGGTGCAACTTCAAGTTCATATACTGTTATTAGCCCATCTTTATTGGACACAGGAGCATATAGTGTTGTTGTAATAGCAAGTTGTGGAAGTGTAACAGCTACTACAGTATACTTGAATTTAAATACACCAACAGCTATAACAACACAACCATCTTCAATTACTCAATGCCAAGGTACAAATGCATCATTCTCAGTATCAGCAGTTGGAACTGGAACTATTTATTATCAATGGAAAAAATCTGGTGTATCAATTTTAGGTGCAACAAATTCAACATTTAATATAGATAGCATTCAAGTATCAAATGCCGGAAGTTATACTGTTGATGTAGCTGGAACTTGTGGAAGTGTAACTTCAAACACAACTACCTTAACTGTTAATCCTAGTCTTATAGCATCAGTGATTGTATCATCATCATCTACTTCTGTTTGTGGGGGCTCGTCAATTATTTACACAGCAACACCTACAAACGGAGGAACTACTCCACATTATCAGTGGAAATTAAACAGATCGAATGTAGGAACTGACACAAGTATTTATACTCAGTTAATTCCAATGTTAGGTGATACGGTTTATGTTGTTTTAGTTTCAAATGCGATACCATGTTTAACTGTTTCAACAGCTAATAGTAATAGGATCATTTTAACAAATTCAACAGTTACGCCAACAGTTTCAATTTCATCAAATTCAGGAACAACAATATGTTCAGGAACTGTAGTAACTTATACTGCAATTGGATCTAGCACTGGTAATGCACCTAGTTACCAATGGAGAGTAAACGGTATCATAACAGGTGACACTACTTCTATTTTAAGAGATAGTTTATTAAACAACGGAGATACTGTAAACGTTACATTAACATCAAACGCAGGATGTACTACCACTCCTACTGCTTTAAGTAATAATATAGTAATGGCAGTTAATGCTAAAACTACCATTACTTCACAACCAACTGGAACTAGTATTTGTGCAGGAAATAGTGTAACCTTTAATGTTTCTGATACAGGATCGGGAACAATCACTTTTCAATGGACTAAAGGAGGTAATAATATTACAGGAGCAAATTCAAGTTCATTTACTATTGCAAGTCCATCTTTATCCGATACCGGAATGTATCGTGTAGTGGTAAGTGGTAATTGTGGTATTATCACATCTGATAGTGCAAAATTGAATTTAAATGCACCAACTAGTATTATTACTCAACCAATAAGTAAATCTACTTGTGCCGGAACAAACACCACATTCAGTGTGTTGGCAACAGGAACTGGTATTTTAACTTATCAATGGTTGAAAGATGGTGTTAATTTACCTGGAGGGGTCTATTATAATTACACTATTGCAAATCCTACGATTTCTGATACTGGTTCATACAGTGTGATTGTTAAAGGTGCATGTGATAGCGTTATATCAAATAATGTGAACTTGAATATTAATTCACCTCTAGTAGTAACATCTCAACCAACTAATGCCAACGTATGTATAGGAAGTGATGCAGTATTTAATGTTGCAGCTACTGGAACTGGAACCGTTCGCTATCAATGGAAGAAATCATCTGTAAATATTTCTGGTGCTACTTCAAGTAGTTTAACAATTAATAATGTAACCACTATTGACACCGCTCTTTACAGTGTTTTAGTAAGTGATACTTGTGGTAACGTTTTATCTAATGTTGCTGTATTAAGTATTAATGCACCATATGTATGGGTTGGTAGCACAAGTGCAAATTGGAGTGATTCAAGTAACTGGAGTTGTCCTTCTTTAGGATTACCAAAATCAATTACTAATGTAACTATTCCTCCAACAATTGTTTCACCAAGAATAACCGACAAGAGTTTTGTGCACAATATCAATATTCAAGCAGGAGCAATTCTAACTTTAGATTCTACTAGTTCTCAATTAAGTGTGTTTGGAAATATTACCAATACAGGAACATTTGTGAATACTAATGGTTATATCATATTTACAGGTTCTACAAAACAAACTATACCAGTAGGAAATTATGCAAAAGTTTCAATCAATAACTCTGCAGATGTAGTAATCGGAGGTGATGTGATTATAAATGACTCTCTGGTTTTAAACTCAGGAAAAGTAAACTTGGCAAACTATAATTTGACACTTGGAAGTAATTCTTATACCAATTCAGGAAAAGATCTAAGCTATATTGTAACAAGTGGATTAGGTAAATTAACTATAAACAATGTTGGATCTACTGGAAAAACAGGAAGTATTATTGTTCCAATAGGAAATTCTTCATTCAATCCAGTAACATTAACTAATACCGGAACTACTGACGACTTTACATTTAATGTTTTAGATACTATTACAAGTTCATTTACAGGAAATACACCTTCGGGAGTTGCAATTACTAGTTATGCAGTAAATCGTGCATGGGTAATTAATGAAGCAACATCAGGAGGAAGTAATGCAACTGTAAAATTACAATGGGCAGCAAAAGATGAAATGCCAAACTTTGTAAGAAACAATTCATATGTAGAATACTATAATTCTGGAAAATGGAATACCGCTACAGGAAATGCAGCTTTAGGAAATAATCCTTATACCCAAACTGTTTCCTCAATCACAAACTTTACAGCATTTGCAGTAGCTACCAAAAACAGTACAGGCTTGCCTACAGTTGGAAATACCCAATTTAACAAGTCAATTAGTATATCAGCTCAGCCGAATCCGTTTAATGCTAACTTATCAATTCTAATTACAAAATCAGAAGCAGAAAATGTTAGTATTCAAATTATGGATATGACTGGTCGTATAATAGCAACTCAAAAAACTACTGTTATTGAAGGTGAAAATTTAATTGAAATAGAAAATATCGATCAATTAAAAGACGGTATGTATTTTATCAACGTGATTACCCAAAACAGTGTTATCACACAAAAAGTTATCAAACAACAATAATATTGGTAGGCAGTTACAGATAATTTTGTAATTGAAAATTAATATTAATGAATAACCAAACAAAACGCCAACCTTAAACGGTTGGCGTTTTGTTTTTATTTAAAGTTTATACAAAGTTTTAATGGGCTATTAAAATATAACATAAACAGAATATCCTAACCCTTCAATTTTAAAAACTGAAACAAAATAATAATTAGAATACGAGTAATTTATTTAGATTACAACTCATAAAACATAAAAAAACAATACATGAAAAACAATAAAAACTGGCACCAAGAACATACCGAAACATTAAGTTTTGGAAGTAGAATTGCAGACTCAGTAGCTAATGGTATGGGCTCATGGAGGTTTATCATTATTCAAACAATATTGGTATTTTTATGGATGGGATTAAATATTATTGGCTACTCTTATCATTGGGATGTTTATCCTTTTATTCTACTAAACTTACTTTTCTCTACGCAAGCTGCATATGCAGCTCCTATAATTATGATGGCTCAGAATCGTCAAAATGAAAGAGATAGAATACAAGCCCAAGCAGATTATCAAACAAATATTGATACTAAACTTGAAATAGAAGCCTTAGCGATAAAACTAAACAGTCTTGAAGTTGATAAGCTGGATAAAATTATCAATATATTAAACGAGTTGAAAACATCAAAATAAATCCCTGCAGCATTAATTACACTTTTCATGTTTTTTATTTGGTGTTTATAAGACTAACTTTTTTGTTCACTCAAATGCATGAACTTTAGTTTTATTTTTAATACCTAAATCAACCTGCTTTAAATGCAAATTGAATGCAAATAAAAAAAGGCTTTAACAATTAAATTGTTAAAGCCTTAATATTTTAAAGTGGTCTCGAAGGGATTCAAACCCCCAACCTTCTGATCCGTAGTCAGACACTCTATTCAGTTGAGCTACGAAACCATTTTATTGAGGTGCGAAGATATACAGATTTTAAGTTTTTACAAACTCACAAAATCAAATCTTCGAAGTTTGATGGTAATATTAGTTTGAAGTTGCAACACCTAAAGCTGCAATTGTTTCATTAATAGCAGTAAAGTTTGGCATATCACCTGCACTTTCTAACACTTCGGCATATTGAATAACACCATGAGCATCAACAACAAAAGCAGCACGTTTTGCTACTCCTTTTAAATTCATTGGAGTAAAGCTGTCGTATGAATTACCGTAAGCTGCTATAGCTTCTTTGTTAAAATCAGAAAGTAAATCAAAACTCAAATTTTGTAGTTCTTTAAATTTACCCAATGCAAATGGACTATCTACAGAAATGGCTACTACCTCACATTTGTCATTATGATATAAACTGATAGCATCGCGAACTGAACATAATTGAGCAGTACAAACACCTGTAAATGCAGCAGGAAAGAAATGAATGATTAAATTTTTCCCTTGGAAATCTGCTAACGAAACTTCCTTTTTATCGGTATTAAATAATTTAAAAGATGGTGCTTTGTCGCCTTTTTTAAGTGTCATGATGGATTTAATTAATTGAATGAATAGATAAATGAACTGTTAAATTATAAACTATAATAATGGTAAAAAGTTTTACTAAACCATTCTTTTAATAATTCGAAGTTTGTGAGAGTACTGTTTTTCGTCCATATTCATAATCCCAAAATTATCTATCGAATCGATTCTTACTTTCCCCGAAGAATGTATGATTTTATTATTATCGAGCATCATACCAACATGAATTATTTTGCCTTCATCATTATCAAAAAAAGCTAGATCTCCACATACAGCTTCCTCTAAAAACGAAACCAAACTACCTTGCTCTGCTTGTTGCCACGCATCTCTTTTTAACTGTACACCACATTGTTTATAAACAGTTTGCACAAAGCCTGAACAGTCTATTCCAAAAGGACTTCGGCCTCCCCAAAAATACGGTGTATTGATATATTGAACAGCAATTTTGGATAAACTATCTATAGAATATGTTAAATTTTCTTGAAGCAAATGATAGGTTATACCATTTATTTCAAATTGGTTTCCGGTTAAATTTGGCAATGTACTTCCTGCAGGAATCATGATGTTTCCTTTTACTGAAGTTGCTGTTACAAAAGGGAAAACAATTGCTGTTTCTCTTTGTTTAATTTCTGATTCAAGAATTTCAAACTGTTTGGAACTAATCCATCCGGTATACTTGTCATCATCAGTAATAATTTTGGTCCAACCTTCAACTTCTTCTGTAATGAAAAATGTTTCACCGAACAATAATTGTGATACTATTTCACTTTTACTTTCGGGGTCATGCCTTAACGAAATATTTGACAAATTGCAGATTCCTATCATATAATAGTTCAAATGTATAAAATCATATAAGATTTTTAGTTACTTGATTTAATTTGCACATAAATATAATTATAGCCATGGTAAAAATTGATTTAAGTTATTTAGAAAGTATTGCTGGCGGTGATAAAATTTTTATCAAAGAAATGTTAGAAATGTTTAACAAATCAACCATTCCTGAAATAATTAATATTGAAAAATTTGCAGCAAACAAAAACTGGGAAAAGCTAGGTGTAGTAGCTCATAAGATAAAAGCTCCTCTACAAATGATTGGACAAACAGAAACTTACGACCTAATTCTTGAGCTTGAGAAAAATGCAAAAAACAAAATCAATATAGACGATATTGATCATTTGATTGCCCTTATTAAAATAAAAATGGATGAAATAAAGAATGAAATAAATAAGGTTATCCTATCGCTTAAAAAATAATTATAATAATTCTTTTAACTACCCCAACCCAAAATTATCAATAACTATAAATTTGAGTGCTGAGTTCTTGATAAGAAAGATAAAGCCACAGATTACACAGATTTATTAAATAATCTGTGTAATCTGTGGCTCAATTATATACTATTAACCCGAAACAAACACCCTATAAAAGGGCTTAAGAGTATTATTCAAAAAAATAATTACTCGACAGTATTTACTTATTTTATTAGTTTCAAATAATCCTTTGCAGTTTTATTCTCAGGATCAAGAACAAGAATTTTATTTAAGTACTCTTTTGCTTTAACCTTATCATCATTTTTAATTGCAATTCGTGCAAGATAATCGTAAGCAGTAATCAAATTGTTTTTATATTTTTCTGGAGTAGGCTCAGCAAGTGAAACATATTTTTCATACAATTCTTTTGCAATAGTACTTTTAGCATCGGGATCAAGATAACTGTTTGAAACAGCTCTATAATAATAAGCCGGGGCATAATCAGGTTTTAGTTCAATAACTTTCAAATATGCTGTATCAGCCTTTCCCCATTGTTTCCCGAAAGTATATGCTTGTCCAAGTAATGCATAATTAATCACTCCGGGATTTAATTTCTTACTGATATAAGTTAAAATATTTGTAGCTGCATCATCATACTTTTTTAGTTTGTTGTTCACCTTAGCCAACTCTAAATAAATTTCAATTTTAGAAGAATCTAAACTCAGTGTTTTACTCAAATTATTGAAAGCATCATTTTCACGTCCGGGAATTTTTGATAATAGTTTTCCATAATATTCGTAATCGCTTGGAAGAATTTTTGCCGGTTCTATTTTCACAAAAAACACTTCCATTGATGTTACTCCCATACGATATTTTGAAGTATCCTTTTTTGATTCAGCAACTTCGTAGTAAGAATATCCGGCCATTCGGTACAGATAAACATTATTTTTATCAGTGCGTTGAATGTCTTCAATTTTTAATAATGCTTCTTCAAATTCTTTAGTCTTAAAAAGTATTTGTGCAAAGCGAATTTTGTTTGCAGTACTTTCTTCAGAATTCATTAAATATTTTGAATAATAATATTTTGCCTTCTCGTATTTTTTAGACATAAAATACAATTCAGCCATATTTTTAAGTGCAGGAGCATAATTTGAATCTTTTGCCAAAGCCTTATTTAATGCATCCAAAGCAGCTTCACCATTTCTAACTCTTAACCAAATGTTCGATACTTTAGAATATGCCTTTGCATTGTTCGTATCGATTTTTATGGCACGTTCATAATTATTTGCCGACTCTCCCCCATTATTCATCTCTAAATATACATCACCTGCAGTAATCAACGAATTGTAATTTTTCTTATCCAATTCTAAAGCTTGTGAAATATAATTAAGCGCATCATCAGTTAGTTTTGTTTCTGTAGAGATCATCGCGTCAGCAATCATTCTTAATGTTGTGATACTTCTTGACTTACTTACATCTTTTCCTTTATCAAGAGCAAGGGCTTTTTCAAATTGCATTTTAGCATCTGCAGCTTTATTCTCGTTAAGGTTTAATTCTCCAATACCTATAAAGTTTTTGGGGTTTTTAGTATCGGCAGCAATACCTTTATTATAAGCCATCAATGCCGAATCTGTTTGTAGCAAATTAAAATATGCTTGTCCGAGGTAATAAAAATTATCCCCATTTGAAGGCTCCTGAATAGTTAATTTATTAAATACATTTCTTGCGTATTCATAACGCTCAAAATCCAATGCCCTTAATCCTTCTTCAAGAGTTTGAGCAGTTATTGAAAATAATCCTGTGATTAAAAATGCAAAAATTAAAAAAATCTTTTTCATGTTATTTCGAATTCAAATTTATTATCCTTACCGGTGTAGTTGCAGGAACCATACCAGCTTTCAAAACTATTCTTTGTCCGTTATCGCTTGCAATAAATGCTGCAAATCCGGTTCCCAAGCCTGTTTTCCCACTGCAATTTACCATTTCAATATTACGCCAAAAAGGATATTGTTTCAAGGCAACGTATGCTTGATAAGGTTTCATTGTTTCTGATTGAGCATTCATCAAATCTTTCGGAACCAAATTAGCCACTTTTATTCTTTTTAAAAAAGCGTGTGAAATGGAATCATCAACATCGCTTATCCACGCCATTCCAATTATTCCAATACTATGCGGGTCGTTTTCTACACGTTCAATTACTGCTGGGTTATTAGCAACTGCATAACATTGTTTTCCAAGTTCTTTACCGTTAAGCAACGAATCTTTTAAATACCTTACAGCGCCTGAACCAGCATTATCAAAAACTATTTGCACATCCTTATCTTCAGCCTTTGGATTGATCTCTTGCCAAGAAGAATAGGTACCATCTAAAATCTTTGAAAGTTGTAACAAAGTAAAAGTAGTATCAGTTGTTTTGTTATTCAGAATAAATGCAATCGCATCTTTTGCAAATGGAGAGTATCGTGGAGTAATTTTTATTTCATCGAAATGAGATTTCTCTTTATCAGATAAGTGACGAGTGAGAATGCATAATTTAACTGAATCAGATAACATTAGTTTCACCACATCTTGTTCACTTGCATAAATAAAATCTAAATGTGCTTCAGGATAAATGGATTCAAAAACTCTTTCTTCAACTTCGATAAGTGGCCTTAAACTCTCATCAGCGGCTATCCATACATGTCCGGTTGTTGGCGTATCGGAATTTTTGTTTTTTTTTTCGCATGATATGAAAATCAAAAACGCAAAAACATAAAACATCAATTTATTTTTCATACAAAAATTATTTTATTGCTCTGTAAAACCTGAAAGCTCCGTAAACAATAAGCATTGTACTGAGAAAATATTTTATGGTGTTTGTGATGCCTTCAATAATAGGGAAATAAATAAATAATAGTCCAAGCATCACATAAAAAACAGCCATGACCACACCGAAGTATTTCATGAATTTAGCTAATTTTTCGTTTCGTTGCTCGTATATTTCTTCTCTGTCCAACGACACTTCAATTAATTAGTTTGCAAGCTTAAAAACTATAGGAATAGAAAATCTTACAGGAACAGTTTTACCATTTTGTTTACCAGGCTTCCACGGTGGCATCATTTTAACAACCCGAACGGCTTCTTCTTCAAGTCCCCATCCTTTATGTGTTAAAGGTGTTACTTCCGAAATTTTTCCATCAAGCCCAACAACAAACTGAATCTGTACTCTTGCTTCGATACTATTTTCACGAGCTAACGGTGGGTAATTAATATTTTTTTGTAAAAAGGAAATACGTGCATCATCTCCACCTTCAAATTCAGGCATCTGTTCAGCAAACGTAACAATATCGGGCACAGCATCACCTGTTGTGGCATCTCCTTCTCCTAAATCAGGAACTCCGTTTGGATCTCCTTGTACAGTTTCTTTCCCTGCTTCTTTATCTTTCATATCATCCTGTGCAGCCAAAGGTTCATCCTTAACTTGTTCGTCAGGTTTAATTTCTGGAGGAGGAAATTTAATAGTTGATTTTAGTGGTGGTGGCTCAGGTGGTGGTGGTGGTGGTGGTTGGTCTTTATCAACCGGAGGTGGTTCTTTCAAAGTTACTTCTACCTCTTTTGTATCTTTAATTTGTTTTGGAACCAGACCTTCAATATAATTTAAAATTACAGGAGCAGAAATAGTTAAGGTGAAAAATATGATGGCGAAGATGATACCCTTTACAGTATACTCATCACTTTTTTTACGGAGCACATAAGCACCATATTCATGATTTCGACCTTTAAAAACAAGATCAACCCAATTATTATCAAATATGTTTAATTTTCCTAAAGCCATAATTTAATTAGTTGGTTGGGCGTTTTTTACCATTTCTTTTTCTTTATCACTAACATCAACGATGGCATAGCGTCCGATATTACAAATCAACATTTCGTCTAAAATGTCAATGAGGTTTTTATATCTCGATTCGTCTGTTGCTTTAATAACTACGATTAATCCTTTTTCGTAATTTTTAATTGCAGATAAATGTGCTTTATAAGTTGGTTTATCAATGATTCCATCTGTCATTTGTTTTTTATAAACGGGAATAGAATCAAGATATTTATTTCGTTTTGCGTTCTCGGTAATCAACGTATTTCTAATTCCTTTTCTTGAATCGAAATCTGTGATAATTGGTGGTTCTGGTTCCCCTTCCTGATTAATAAAATAATATACCACTTTATCATCTTTGGTGAGAATTACTGTAATTGATTGTGAAGCTGGGACAGGTTGATTCTCGATGGTTTTATCTTTTATCGGCATATTGATATCCATCACCTGAGGTTTATTCATGCTAGTAGTTAGCATAAAAAAAGTAATCAGAAGAAAACCCAAATCAACCATAGGAGTAAAATCTACCCGGGTTGAAAGTTTTTTTCCTCTCTTTTTACCGCCTTTATGTTTACCACCGCCACCGCCTTCTATTTCTGCCATTTTTTTATATTATTAATGTTAAAATAATATTATTCAGCACCACGCTCAAGCGTTGTGATGAAATTAAATTTATTCATTTTTTTATCCTGCAAAGTATTCATCACTTGTTTTACTACAGGAAAACTAGTTGACTGATCACCTTTAACGGCAACACGAATGTTTTTATTTACAAGTCTCGAAAACCATATCCAATCACCTAATTCATTATTTAATGAATCGGAAGGAATGCCAGGTTGTTTTATTTTTGAACGTTCGGCTGAAGGAAGGCTTAAAAATTGTTTTAACTGTGCAACCGGAACTCCAAATGCTGAGATTAATGAAAACTCTTTTTTCTCACTTTCGGTAAAGGCAACTTTATATTTTGCCGAAATCATATCCAATAATGAATCACGCTTTTGTTGACCGTCAATTCCGAAAAAAACTCTATTTTCTTTGTCAATTGAAATCATCATCATATCTACATCTGGAAGTTTTGTTTCGGATATAGATGATGGCGTGTCAACAATAACTGGCTCATCGGGTTTAAACTTCGTAGCAAGCATAAAAAAGGTTAACAGCAAAAACGCAACGTCTGTCATCGCTGTCATATCTACTGATGTGCTTTTACGAGGTACTTTTACTTTTGGCATAATCTATAATTTAAGATTGAAGATTTAAAAATTTGAAAATTGATATTCTAAATTTTTATTCAATCAATTATTTTTTATGTGCTGCTGCAAATTGCTGAACGATACTAAAACCAGCTTCGTCAATTGTGTATGTGATCTTATCGATTTTTGTTGTAAACACATTGTACATGATAATTGCAATTGCCGAATTACCGATACCTAATGCAGTATTAATAAGGGCTTCAGAAATACCATTTGCCAATGCAACAGAATCGGGAGAACCTGCAGATGCAAGAGCCGAAAACGCCTTGATCATACCAAGTACTGTACCTAACAAAGCTACGAGTGTTGATACCGATGCCATTGTTGCAATGATTACAAGATTTTTTTCCAACATGGGTAATTCCAAAGAAACTGATTCTTCAATTTCTTTTTGAATTGCAATCACTTTATGATCAACATCCATATCAGATTTACCTTCAAGTTCTTTATATTTAATTAATGAAGACTTTACAACGTTAGCAACCGATCCTTTTTGAATATCGCATTCTTCGATAGCTGCATCAACATCGTTACTTCTTAAATGTGACTGAACTTTTCTAACAAAGATTTCTGCTGAAACTTTTCCTGATGCTTGAGCAATTGTTAAAAATCTTTCAATTGAGAAAGTAATGCTCATTAAAACCAATGAAAGTAATATTGGAACAATCATTCCTCCTTTGTATATCAAGCCAAGAACGTGCCCTACGCCATCAGGAATTGGATGATTTTTAGAATCACCACCTTCAAAATTTGAATTGTTTCCCAAAACAAATATGTAAATGCAAATACCTACTGCTATTAATACGGGGATAGCGAATGAAGCAAACATGCTTTTAAATTTGCTCTCTTGTTTTTGTGTTTGAACGTTGTCCATTTTTTTTAGTTTTTTTATTGATGCGCAAAAAAAGAAATAAAATTGATTAATTTATAATTATGATGATAAAATTTATCATTAAAGTATGAAATCAAACGTAATTTAACGAATTGTTAATATAGATAAAGTGTAAATAAATTATTACACTCCAAAAGTTAACATTAGAACAAATGCATTAATACTCCGGGAAATATTCCGAGTAATACGCTTAATAGCAAACAAACTGAAATGATCACATAATAGGAAACATTTCCGCTAACTTCTGTCTCATCTGCTGGCTTGGTGTACATTGCAAGTATCACTTTAAAATAATAATACACCCCAATAATTGAATTTAGAACAGCAATAAATGTTAAAGCTATTTGACCATTTTTGATTGCTTCTGAAAAAATATAATATTTTCCTAAAAACCCTGCAAATGGAGGAATACCTGCCAATGAGAGCATGCTCATTGTTAAAGCAGCTGCAAGCAATGGATTCTTTTTACCCAAACCATTAAATGCATCAATATTCTCATTTTTCATTGCCTTGAAAACTAAAATGGCAACTGCAAATGCTCCAATTGTTGCAATAGCATATCCCGAAGAATAATAAAAAATTGCATTTGCAGTTCCACCTTTCATGCTAATTAAAGCAAGTAATAAATATCCGGCATGAGATATTCCTGAGTATGCAAGAAGTCGTTTGAAATTAATTTGACTTAGAGCTGTTAAATTTCCAAGAATAATTGTTGCTGCCGTTACAATGGCTAGAATTAAATTTATCGAACCTAAAGTATCAAGGAAACAAACATAAAACAAGCGATAAAAAGCTCCAAAAGCAGCAATTTTAACTAAGGTCGACATAAGTGTTGTTACCAAAGCCGGTGAGCCTTCATACACATCAGGACTCCAAAAATGAAATGGCACTGCAGCAACTTTAAACAACATGGCAACAAGCATCATTGTCATCCCAACATAAAAAATGGGACTGATATTTCCTGCTGCAACATAAGCTGCAATATTTGCCAAATGAAAACTTCTGGTTGCACCATAAATCAAAGCAATTCCAAATAATAAAAAACCTGAAGCGAATGAACCCATCAAGAAATATTTGAATCCTGCCTCGTTAGATCTCACATCAAAACGTTTACTTCCAGCCATGATATAAAGGGATATTGAAAGAATCTCTATTCCTAAAAACAACATTGCCATGTTCCAAAACGAGAACATTATTAATGCACCGCAAAGCACAAATACAAGAATGGCCAAATAATCACTGATATGTTTCGAATCGTCTTTATAAAAATCGGAAGAAAGAACAAAAACAAAAGCTGAAATAACAATTGCTAAACCTGAAAAAGCAACAGAATAATTATCAGCCCTGAGCATATTATTATAAAAAAACTGAACATGGTTCCAGTCTTCTATATTGATATAGAAAATTGTTGCCAAGCCCAAAATGATCATTGGTACAAGAATTTTTCTGAAGTCGAAAATTTCAACTACCATGCAGAGTAATCCAAGAATAGAAGTATAGATCAGTGTATTCATTTATAATTATTTTGTGTAAAGACGAGTTAAATCGTTCCTACAATTTACTTTATTAATGCGTTATTTAATATCTGTTGCAAAGCAGGTTCAGCCATTTCGAAAACCGGTTTAGGATATACTCCCATCACAATAATTACGATGGCAATGATACCTAGCACCAACATTTCATTCCATTTTAAATCTTCAAAAACTGAAGTTGTTTCATTGGTGTTTCCGAGCATCACATTTTGAAACATACGTAACATGTAAACAGCTCCGAGAATAATAGTTAACCCTGCAAAAACAGAAAGCCAAGTATTATATTCATATACACCAAACAACAATAAAAATTCTCCGATAAAACCATTTGTAAGAGGAAGTGCAACACTTCCTAAAACCACAATCATAAATAGGGTATTAAATTTTGGTGCAACATTTCTTATTCCACCTAAACCTTCAACATTCAGGCTTTGTGTGCGATTGAAAATAATATCTGCACAGAAAAACAATCCAACCACATTTACACCATGTGCAAGCATTTGTACAACGCTACCTTGCAATCCTTGCATATTTAATGCAAAAATTCCGGCTGCTATTAATCCAACGTGAGCTACAGATGAATAGGCAAATAACTTTTTCAAATCTTTTTGCATGATAGCGATGACCGATGCATAAACAATTCCGATTACACAAAGCACAATTGCATACGGTCCCCATTCAGCAACACCTGCTGGAACAATTGGTATCAACCAACGGATCAAACTGTAAGTTCCCATTTTAAGCATGATACCGGCAAGCAACATAGTTCCTTGTGTTGGAGCTTCTTTATAGGTATCAGCCTGCCAAGTATGAAAAGGAACAATTGGTATTTTGATGGCAAAAGCCGCAAAGAATAACCAAAACAACCAACTCTGATTGCATGAACAAACTTTAGAAGCATTTGCATATAACTCACGAATATCAAACGAGTGACTCGGGTTATAATGGTATAACATGATGAAACCAAAAAGCATCAACAAACTTCCGGCAAGGGTATAAATGAAAAACTTTAAAGTAACATTTACTCTATTCGGACCACCCCAACGCAATGCGATGAAATAGATTGGTATCAGTGCTAGTTCCCAAAAAATATAATACAATAAACCATCGTAAGCTACAAATACACCTACCAACGCAAATTGCATAAAGGTAATTAAAGAGAAATAGCCTTTTGCATTTTCTATGTTTCTGTTGAAAGCTGAAAGGATAATTATTGGTGTAAGAAAGTTTGTAAGAATTACCATAAGCAAACTCAACCCATCCATCCCTAAATGAAAACTGATTTTTGGATCAGCTATCCATTCTTTGAAATAATAAAAACTCTCGGCACCGCTTTGTTTATAAATTAAGTAGCAATAGAAAGTAATTGCCAATTCGATGACAGAGAAAAACAATGCAACTTTAGAAGCGAGCTTGTTTCCGGAAATTAAAACCAGAAGAGAAGCTACAAGCGGAAAAAATAATATCAGTAAAGTCATCATTTAAATTAGTAACCTTATTACAAATAATACAATAATACCAAACACCATAGCAAACACATAGAAACCTGTGTTACCACTTTGAACCAATCGAAGCATACGTCCGGATAACCCGACAACCCATGCCACTGCATTTACTAAAAGATCAATGATTAATTTATCAACCAATACAAGAAACAAATCTGATAATACCTTAAGAGGTTTAACAATTACAGTATCGTACATTTCGTCTACATAAAACTTATTATAAACTGCTTTCTCAAAACCTACCAAAGCTATATCTTCTGATGGTTGTTCCTTTTTAGTAAAATATTTGAAACGTGCATATAATATGCTTGCAATAGCTGCAATAACAGCTGTGGCAATCAATATATATTCCATTGAATGATTGAGTTCAATATTTTCTTTCATCAACTCTTTTGAAGCATCAGTAACTGATGATAAATACATTTGAAACTGATGTGTAAAGCCAAAAACTGATGGCAGTCCTATAAATCCACCGATGATTGAAAGCCCTGCAAGCACAATTAATGGAATGGTCATCAATGAAGACGATTCATGAATATGTTTTTTAGTTTCTTCGGTTCCTCTGAAATCATTAAAGAAAGTTAAGTAAACCAAACGGAACATATAAAATGCTGTCATCATTGAGCTGATAGAAAGTATTGCCCAGATAACTTTGCTGTGTTCGAATGCTTTTGCAAGAATCTCATCTTTTGAAAAGAAACCTGCGAATGGCGGAATACCTGAAATGGCAATAGCTCCGATAAAGAAAGTGATATATGTAACTTTAATGTATTTTCTCAACCCTCCCATTTTCCGGATATCTTGTTCTCCATGCAAAGCATGAATTACACTTCCTGAACCGAGGAATAATAAAGCCTTGAAAAATGCATGAGTAACCAAATGAAACATTCCACTTGAGAATGCTCCAAGTCCTAAAGCAGCGAACATCAATCCCAGTTGAGAAACTGTTGAATAAGCCAATACTTTTTTGATATCATTTTGCATCAAGCCGATGATGGCAGCAAACAAACATGTTGCAACACCAACAATCGCAACAATTTCTAAAGTAAAAGGTGCTAATGCATAAATCACATTTGAGCGAACAATCATATAAATACCGGCTGTTACCATTGTTGCAGCATGTATCAATGCCGATACTGGAGTTGGACCAGCCATTGCATCAGGCAACCAAGTATATAAAGGAATTTGTGCCGATTTACCCGTTGCTCCAACAAATAATAATAAAGTAATTGAAACAAGAATTGAACTTCCTACAGGTAATAATAAAGCTTTTTGTGCAACAACAGCATAATCTAAACTTCCAAAATTAAACAGCATAAAAAACATTCCGAGTAAAAAACCAAGGTCACCAATTCTGTTCATAATAAATGCTTTTTTAGCAGCATCATTATACGCATCATTTTTAAACCAAAATCCGATCAATAAATAGGAGCATAAACCTACACCTTCCCATCCTATGAACATCACAAGGTAATTACTTCCCATTACCAATAACATCATAAAGAATATGAAAAGATTGAGGTGAGTAAAAAATCTTGTAAATCCTTCGTCACCGTGCATGTAGCCGATTGAGTATAAATGAATCAAAAAGCCTACACCAGTAATTACCAGCAACATCACTAAAGTTAGTGGGTCAATTAAAAACCCAAAACTGATATTCAAAGTTGAATATGATATCCAATTAAACAGATCAATATGCAATGCCCCTGTTGAAGGTAGATTGATAAAAATGTAAAATGTACAAATGAAAGAAAGGAGTACAGAAATACTCGCAATCCAACCTGTAATACTTTTAGATAAGTATTTTCCAAATAGTCCGTTGATTAGAAAACCGATTAGCGGAAACAACGGGATCAACATTCCCGGTGTTATCAATAATGAATCTCTCAAAATTTGATCAGTCACGTTTACCACTTTAATTTATTTAAAACATTAATATCTGTACTTGCAACATTGCGATATATACTCACAAGTAATGCAAGCCCTACAGCTACTTCAGCAGCTGCTACCACCATAATAAAGAACACAAAAACCTGTCCGTCACTATTGCCACTGTATGCCGAAAAAGCAACCAATAAAAGATTTACAGAATTTAACATGAGTTCAATACACATCATAATAATGATTGCGTTTCTCCGAAATAATACTCCCATTATTCCTACGCAAAACAAAAATGTACTTAGCAATAAATACCAGTTTTGAGGAACATAATTTGTTGCAACTTCTTTCATTTTCTATTTTTCTTTTTTAGCTAACATTACTGCTCCAATCATTGCCGACATAAATAATATTGATGACACTTCGAACGGCAATAAATAGTCGGTAAATAATTTTATTCCAATATTTTGAACAAATCCGATTGTGCTTCTGTAAGGTAAATGGAAAGGACCTAATTCGGTTGATTTAAGAGATGCTATTAAAACCAAGAACAACATTCCTGCTGCAATAACAGCTGCAATTTTTATCCAGTTTGTTTTGTGTGGCTCTGTTTCTTTGTTGAGGTTTAGAAGCATCACAGTAAATAAAAACAATACCATAATTGCACCGGCATAAACTATAATATGAACGATTGCAAGAAACTGAGCATTCAATAAAACATAATGCCCGGCAATGGTAAAAAAACAAAATATCAGCGACAAAACGCTATGCATAGGGTTTCTTGAAAACACCACATATAATGCACTGATGATTGTAAGAATTGATAATGTAAAAAATAAATATTGGCTCATCGTTTTTTTTCTTTCTTTGTTAAAAATGTTATGCCATTGTGTAATTTTTTTTGCGTTTGGAAATGTCTATTCTTTCGTCAATTTTTTCAACAAGAAGGTCTTTTCCATAAATAAATTTCTTACGATCGTATTTCGATTCTATTAATCTATCTGTTAAATAAATTGCGTCTTTCGGACAAGCTTCTTCGCATAATCCACAAAAGATGCAACGCAACATATTGATCTCATAAGTAGCTGCATATTTTTCTTCGCGATACAAGTTTTCTTCACCTTGTTTACGTTCAGCAGCAACCATTGTAATGGCTTCAGCCGGGCAAGAAACAGCACATAACCCACAAGCCGTGCAATTTTCTCTTCCTTGCTCATCACGTTTTAATACATGTACACCTCTGTAAATTGGCGCAAAAATGCGTTTCACTTCAGGGTATTTATTGGTCACTTTT
>Ga0194047_10000391_pt1 | contig 29777 bp, 26 predicted proteins | sample JunL225m_MetaG_2_FD_160070 | JGI IMG/M metagenome (GOLD analysis project Ga0194047, IMG submission 160070) | Anoxic zone freshwater microbial communities from boreal shield lake in IISD Experimental Lakes Area, Ontario, Canada - Jun2016-L221-5m | ecosystem: Environmental > Aquatic > Freshwater... | reverse complement strand
GAATCAAATACCTTCGAGAATTTTTCAGGTGCCCTAAATGACTAAGGCAATGCACTCCGACAAAGAACTATTCGATGCCAAACCATGGCACGGTAAGAATCGTAAATATGACATCGTCAAAGAGGGAGTAATCGCGGTAACGGTAGTTTCGTTACTAGTGCTTTCCTTCTCCCTCTTTTTTGGTTCGCCAGATGAGAAGCCACTTACTTTCAAAGGTTGGGCTGCTAGTAATTCTGATAATTTCTATGCAACCGCAGTCTCTGAACTTGCCGGTACAAGCGGAACGGCAACTTACGGCGCTCCTTATAACAAGGGTGGCGACGGCTTAAATGTTGGACCGCTGTGGCTACAGAAGTGGGTTGGGGTTACCCATCCGATCGATACCGTAAATGATTTCGTGATTACCCCGCTTACCAACTCAGTTCAACCAGCTGAAGTTGCAACTGCACTAACCCAATGGAAAGGCGCGGCAGAAGGACAAAAGAGTTCTTGGGCTACTAAATATGATTCCGCAATCGCAAAAGTAGAAGGAAAGTTAAGTGCAGTTCCTTCTGGTGATTACGGTCCAGTCCCCGCCCTTGCAAAAGGACTAACTGATATGGCGAAATCCGGATCGCTTGATGCAGCACTTCTTTCGCAAGGCGGATTTTTTCAGACCGACGCTACAAAACAAATTTTGTACTTCGGTGATGGTTCATACCTTGATGACGCCGGCACTGCAGCAAACTTGCAGGGCGGTACGTGGGGAATGATGAATGAAACCGGAAGATACCCTGGCCAAGCTTGGCTCTGGTTATATTCATTCTGGTATCAGATCCCACCGTTCAATAATGAAAATTCTCATCCAATCGGCGCAAATGCCGATGCTTACATCATGGTACTTATGGGCGGCCTTAGTCTCGGATTAATTCTGATGCCGCTCATCCCAGGAATTCGCTCACTCCCAATGCGGATTCCGATTCACCGTGCCATCTGGCGCAACTACTACCGATCTGAAGGCATCAAGCGCCGCAAAGATTAGGGCACTGCCCAAAAATTTGAACTAGTATTCGGGTTATGACTAATTCAAATGAGAAAGTACGTTGGGGATTTATCGGCGCTGGATACATTGCAAAGTTAGCTTTGTATCCAGCAATCATGAAATCTGAAGTTGGCGAAATTTACGCCGTCGCATCCAAAGATGCTGAAAAAGCCAAGGCGCTGTCACCTTCAGGAAAGATCTATACCGACTACGAATCATTGTTAGCTGATCCACAAGTTGAAGCAATCTATATTTCGCTTCCTAATTCACTTCACATCGAGTGGTCAATTAAAGCCATGCAGGCTGGCAAGCATGTTCTATGTGAGAAGCCACTTGCGATGAATGCTGATGAAGTTCGCAAGGCGATCGAAGTACAAAAGCAGACCGGCATGTTATTTATGGAAGCAAGTTGGAACCGTTGGCATCCTCGCTCTATCCGCATGAAGGAAATTGTTGCATCTGGTGCAATTGGCGAGGTTAAATCAATTCGAAGCGCATTTACTTATGATGGCCTTGATCCAGCAAATATCCGGGCAATTTATGAATTAGGTGGCGGTGGTCTTTATGACCTCGGACCTTATTCTGTAGCTGCCCCACTTTGGTTAATGGATTTTGCGCCAACTTCAGATATCAAGACCGAAGTTACCTGGCACCCAGGTGGCTGCGATGAAACCGTAAAAACAACTTTCAAAATCGGAAACGCAACTGCCGAAACTTTGACCTCGATGAATACCGAGAGCACCCTCTACTTTGAAGTTGTTGGTACCAAGGGCAGCGTGAAGATGGGCGGCAATGACGCCTTCAATTCACACAATAAGCCAAGCACTCTGGAATTAGATATCGAAGGCGTTAAGACAACTGAGAACTTTGCTGCTTGTGACCCTTATCAAATAATGTCAGATCACTTCGCCGATAAAATTCGTGGTCGCGATGCTTGGTTGATGCCGCTCTCTGAAACACTTAAATTTGCCGAGTTCTTCGACGCAATCTTTAAGGTGATGGGTCGCCCTTAATTAAGCGCTCGGATACATCCGAGTAGCAGGGGAGATCGGTCCACCGTTTCCGATTTCATAGATATATCCAAGGGTTGCCTTGGTATCTAAGTAATAGTGACAGTCGCCATCAATCCAACCGGTTTGCGTGACTGGAATTCCACGAGCGGCAAATTCAGCGATCACACCCGGAATATTTTCATCTGAAATTATCTCCTTAACGTGGTGCAAGCCCTCACCTTCGGCTTCTAGGTGGCGCCAGTAAATATTTGGTCCTTTAACTGGCTGGATTAACTCCCACTCGATGTCGCCTTCCCAGCAGACCGCAATAATGAATTCGAAATCTTCGGTGACTAATTTTCCATCTACATAGAAATCACGAACTGTACTTGGGTTAAATGTGCGCACTGCCCATGGCCCGATGCCGAGCATCTCATGCCAATTCTTGAGTGCCTTCTCAATATCTTTTACAACGATGGCAATTTGCTTGTACTTGCGTGGAGTTTTAGTAGTCATTTCGCGAGCCTAATAAGTCGCCGACAAAATGAAAATAGATTTAGAAAACTATTTAGCCGATTGTTTCGAGGTCAAAAGCCTTGCTTGGCTCGTGCACGCAGACGCGATTGAGTGGATCGCCACCACAAGGTTCACATAACAAGACAAGTTGATGACAGCTGGCAGTCGAGCAGTTATAGAACTGCTTGGTAGCCGCACCACAGTTTTCGCACTCGCCGATAACTTTTGCCTTCTTTGAGAAATCTATTGCTAGGCGATCATCAAAGGTAAAGAGCGAGCCTTCCCACAAACTTGAATCACCAAACTTTTCGCCATATTTAACGATGCCGCCATCAATCTGGTAAACCTCTTTAAAGCCACGTTGGACCATTACCGCAGAGATAATTTCACAGCGGATTCCGCCGGTGCAGTAAGTGACGATTGGCTTATCTTTAATGTGGTCGTACTTGCCGCTTTCTATCTCGGCAACGAAATCGCGGGAGGATTGCACATTTGGAATGATCGCGTTCTTAAATTTACCGATCTTGGCTTCAAAGGCATTGCGACCATCAAAGAAGACCACTTCATCGCCACGCTCTTCAACAAGCTTGTCGACTTCATACGGTGCAAGATGTTTGCCACCGCCAACAACGCCTTTTTCATTCACATCAATAACCGTTGGATCGCCGAACGCAACCAGCTCATCCTTCACACGTACTTGAAGACGTGGGAAATCATTTCCGGTCCCAATCGACCATTTGAAATCTATCTTCTTAAAGCCAGGGTATTTCTTGGTTTTCTTAATATATTTCTTAAGCGAATCAATATCGCCACCGATGGTTCCATTGATTCCATGTTTAGAAACCAGGATCCGGCCCTTAAGTCCAAGGCTCTCGCAAAGATCGTATTGCCATAGCTTTACGGCTTCAGGGTCGGCAATCGGAGTGAAGCAGTAAAAGAGAATGACCTTTGGGAGTTCCACGCTGTAATTCTAAACCCCGCGACGACCAAGGTAAACCCAAGTGCTTTGCACGCCAAGAATCAGCGCAAAACCGAAGAGTAGATCTTCAACTGGAGCGCTGGCGATTCGAGTACCGATTATTGAGCCTGCGTTATACATAACAATATTTCTAGAGGTCAGCCACCAATTAGTCAGCAATTGAAAGGGCAAGATTATTGCGTAGGAAGTCCAGAAAACTTTGCGCTTGAGCAACGTCGTCTTTAAAACAAAAAAATCTAGAATCAATGCCAGAAATACCGCACTCACTGCAATTTGGGTATAACTCATTTCTCATCACCAACAAGCCAATGTTTTTTTACGTTGCGAACCGCTTCCAGAGTCATGATGGCTGCGATCGGAACGATCAAAAAGAATAGGAATTCTTCCAGTGGAATTTTAAAGGGTCCGTAAATCCCAAGAATCTGTTTTGTATCAAAGTGCCAGTGATGGCGCGCTATTGCATAGGCATCCCAGACTACAAAAAGAAGTCCAACCGGAAGAATGCTCAGTGCCCAACGCTTAACCCGTCGGAGCACACGTACCTTGAGTGCGATCTCAAGCCAAAAGGATCCAAGTACCGTAAAAGCGAGCATTGCCATGTAACCAAGTTTTAGCATCTCGTTACTTTTCTAATCCAGGAATTAGGCCACCTAGTTCATCAGCTATATGAACTTGAATTATTTCATCAAATGTTGCTTCGCATTTAAATCCAAGTGATCTGGCGCGCTTACTAGTGAAACCGGGCCAATCCCAACTCTTAACCATGCGTTGCGCATTTGCATCCGGAACTTCTTTTATGAGGGCGACAATTTTAGCTCCAGCAATTCGGCCTAGCGCCTCAATCTCCTCGCCAATCGAGGCGGTTACACCAGGCATCATTAGTGATCTTCGGTCTCCTAATAATGAAGTATCTAAAGTTGCGGCATGTAACGCAAAGCCAACTGCGGATCGCGGCGAGGCGAAAACATTCTTAACATCCTTCGTTGCTGGAAGTATCGCCTCTAATCCAACAAGTGGTTCTCGGATAATGTTTGAGAAAAGTCCAGATGCTGCCTTATTCGGTGCACCAGGACGAACACAGATTGAAGGTAAGCGAAGTCCAACGCCATCTAAGAACCCGCGCCTGCTGTAATCATTTAATAAAAGTTCACTGATCGCTTTTTGAACACCATAACTTGTGAGCGGCTGCAGGATGAAATCGTCCTCAATTATCTCTGGGTATGGTCCGCCATAAACTGCGACTGAAGATGTGAAGACAACTCTTGGATGGTAACCCGCGCCTACAAGGCGAATTGCTTCAAAAAGATTGCGCGTACCATCTAAATTGACTTGGTAACCCTTTTCAAAATCTTGTTCTGCTTCGCCAGAGACAACAGCTGCCAGGTGAAAAATTAGATCCGGCTTATCTTTGACTAGGGCAGTGGCAACGCCTGGCACGGTCAAGTCCGCAATCTCTGTCGTTATTTGAAAGCCAGCACCTTCTGGAATTTTTGGGGCGTTATAGGCGTCAACCAGGTGTAGGAGCGTGATCTGCTTATCTCTTATTGCACCACGTTTGCTAAGTTCAATTGCAATTTTTTGGCCGAGCATTCCGCCGCCGCCAAGAATTAAAATTTGCACGGTACCAAGGTACCTCAGATCACTACTTTTTTGCTGAAATTGCCGCTTCGATCTCTCGTACCAAAACACCTATTTCACTTACGCTGTGCTTGATTAAGTACTTGCTTCCCCTGGGAAGTTTAGTTAAAAGTGTTGGTAACTGTGTCGGATTTAAGAAAGCGGTCATCAAAACAATTCCGATGTTGCGGTCAATTTTTCGCAGTCCATTTGCAGCATCAATACCATTTGGGCCAGCACCAAGGTTATAGTCAATGACGGCAGCTTGCGGCTTATTCTTTCTGGCAAAAATAAGAGCTTCGCTGATACTTGCCGTACTAAAGAGGACGTCCAAACCCTTTTTATTCAACGCGCTTTCAATAGTTGTACGCGTCAAGTCGTCATCTTCGATAAGAATAATACGAATCGCACTCATGATTTGAGTTTAATCAATCAGAAGCGTTCAGGGTGTCAATTCGCATTTCGAATACGGTTTTTGCACGTTTTACATCGCGCTTCAAGCTCCATCTGCCATCAGATGCAGCGTTAAATATGGAAGTACCTACACCCTTACTCCTCACCTCTAAACCTGAAGGAAGATTTACGGCATTATCTTCAACCCTGATCAAAATTTTCCTATTTCCGGTCCTCCTAATTTCAATTCGAACCTCAGTTGCATCCCCATGTCTAACTGAATTCGAGATGATTTCCTCGATCACTTCTCCAATTAGTTGCGTCGGTAAATCTCTAGACTCAACTACTAGCGGATCAATAATCAAGTCTGTTTCAAGCAACCCACCCCATGGCTTCAACCTTGCGTTGACCTCACCTTCAATATCCCTTTTTATTTGATTCAAGCCAGCAGTAGGTTCCTGGAGAATAGATTGAAGTGATCGAAGAACTTGAAGGAAAGTTTCGTCATCATGGGAGGCTTTAACTTGCCTTAGAGCTAGTACCGTTGTTGAAAGTCTTGTTTGAATTTTTCCATGAATATGAACTGCCCACTTATGATTAATTAGACGTTCTTGGTCTCTAATCATTTCAGCTTCGATTTCTGAAAACAACTTATTGAATTTTCTAAAATTAAATAGATTTAAATCTGCATTAATACTGGCGCTCCCTATGTGTCCGAGTAATAAGCAGACTATAATTAGAGATCCCCAAAGCAAAGTAAAATTCTGCCCAGATCCTATTTTGGCAAATGCGTAACCTCGGTTATCAAAATAGTGAGTTATTTTTGCTGGAGCGTAAATATTTACCAAGGTCAATAAGGTCGCTAAAAATGCGTAATATTTAACTCCCAATTTCCAAGCGAACCAAATTGCAAACGTTAATATGAAAGTTAATGACCCTATGAATATCCCATATTCCAAAGTTGCAATTGGATTTTGGTTTCTTCTGATGGCAACTCCAACGGCACAAATAGTTACGATGTAGGTAAATATTCTCGGATTAAGTGGCGATTTCTTAAAGCTCACGAAAATTGCTTTTACTGTTAGAGAGAAAAAGGTAAAAAGTCTTGTGACCTTGAATTTCAGTGAAATCTTTTTTGGTAGAGTAATCTTATTTTCCAGCTCATTTGAAAAATCTCGAAGTTCCCTGGTTTCAATAAGCTTAATTATTTCTTCAGCATGTTTCAAAGCGGATTGAGAATCAGGCGCAAGTTTAGCAATTTTCTCACTTAAACTATTTGTAATTGAAAAAAGCCGACTTGAAATACTTGTATCTAATTTGAAAACATAAGATTTATAGAACCCACTAACCCTAAAATTATGACGGATTTTAGTGTTTTTGCCACCCTCAAGGACTGATGTTATTTCTTTAGAGCGATTAAAGCTCGACCCCAATACCACAGTTACTGGCAGCCAGGAAAACCCAATTAGAGCAGTAGAAAACACTCTGCGAAAAAATGTTGTGTAATCTGTCGGAAGCCCGACATATAAAGAGATGTAATGAACATAAACTGCAGAAATTGTTCCGATTAGAGCGCCCAAGAGCCCCAGAGCGAAAAGATTAATTGCTTTTGTTTTACTTTTTATAATCGCGGTTTGGGCAAATTTCAAAATCAGTAGCCACAATAAAAGAGCAGTTAGTTTTACTAAACATAATTTAATTAGGTATCCATGGCCATAAGGGCCCGATTGCAGATCAACAATTACATTCGGTATCAAAGCCAAGCCCATGAAAAGTGGGGCAAGCGATAAATCTAACGGTGCCTGCCATCTGGCAAGTCGCGCAACAACAACTTTACTCTCTGCATTTCTAGAGTATCGACGCACATCCCCGGTATTCATCCCGCAAGATTACAAGGCTCCGAGTTTATTGGGAATGAAACGCAGCTATTTAGGCGTGAATAGCAGGTTAAGGCTTTTATTTAACGATAACTTTCCCAAGCTGCCAAAGCCGAACAGCGACTACCCGGGAATTTAAATTCGGGTCACCCTTTACTCCCATAGCGACAAAGGTTCGTTGGATCAGAGCCTCTGCAGCACGGAGCGTAATTCCCCGCTCTCTCGCGATTGAGGCATTTGAAAGGCCGTCGGCCAACATGCGAAGAATTTCTGCCTGGTTGGAACTGATGACTAATTTTTCGCTGTTATCTCTTGGCTCTTGGCTCATTTTTCCAGTCTTACTAATTGATTCCCCAATCGCATCGACCAAATTCTGAATAACGGATATTTGAGATTTAACAATATAAACGGTCGACTCTGGAATTCGACCAGTTCCGGCAACTGCTAATTCTGGTGAAGCGTGGGCAGTCATCGCAACCATTCCAGTCCAAGGTCTATCTTTAAAAACTTTACTCAATAGATCTGCGCCATCAGGTCCCGGTCCAAGGTCCAAATCCGTCAATACAACATGGGGATCAAAACTTTCGATGACCGCAAGAGCTTCCATAACTGAACCAACACTCTTCACCTGTAAACCGGCATTTGTCAGCGACTCAGTGACGATTGCACGAGTGAAAGTCTCGTCCTCAGCGAGGAGAACTTTGATTACCTTATTGTCTGACATCTGCGAAACGATACCTTGGGCAGCGTTGGAAACACTATATATTTTCGAAAATCGTTCGCAATCCCACGGACTTTATTGGAATCGAGCTGGATTTAATCGGTTTTTACTCGCCTCTTAAATTTAATTTTCCAGAGGAAAGTTATCCTTCTCGGTTATGGATGGCGATCGCGCAGTTCGAGTTCGAAAGGCCTTAATTGGCTTTGTCGCGCTCTTATTGATCGCCCAATTTGCGCGCACGATGGCAGCCGAATTAATACCGGGCGATCCCGTTCCAATTGAAAGCGCCGCCCCCGCACCTGATCCAACTGTTGCACCAACGGTTAGTCCAGATATTCCAGTTATGCCAGTTATTCCAGTTATTCCAACGGATTCACCAGCTCCTGCAACGACAGATGCACCGGTTCCAACGCAGGCACCAGCACCAGCACCCACAGAAATAGCACCAGCACCGGCCCCAGTTCCGAGTGATTCAACTTCGCCTTCTGCCAGTCCGTCAGCAAGTCCGAGCAAACTTCCGCCTCATGCAATTGCAAACCAGACTATGACTATTAGAACACCAAGCGTAGTAACGGTTGATCCGCGCGCTGGCTCGGTTTACCTGCCACAGATAGCTGTTTATGGCGTTGGAAATCTTCTAGTTTGTATTTCAAGTTCTCAAGTCGCATTCGATGTTTCTGGGCAAAATCAAACCGATCCAAAAAAAGGGACGCTAGTTAGCGGGGACCAATCAACATTTCTCCGGTCATCCGGACTTGGCTCTTCGCCAATCGCCCTAATAAATGGTCAAAATGGAATGCGGGCAATTTCGCTAAGCGGTGGAATTGCAAACAAATTTCTAAACCTATCCTTTGTCGCATTATCGGAACCTTCGATAAATCCCGCACTATGTGGCGATGGTAGTCCGAGTAATAACCGAACTATCTCCATACAAAGCATGGGTTTGAACGTAGACATGCTCAAGGGCAATGTTACGCTCAAGAAATAGAATTAGTGTGATTTATTTAATGGGACTGAAGGGGGAGAGGTAATGTCTAATTTGAACTCTCCTTTAAGTGGTCGCGTCACATCTCGCTTCGGGGGATCTGGAAAATATAAGAACAAAATGATCTTAGGCGTTGCAGTAATCGCGGTAGTTCCATTCTTACTTTCAACTTTTGCAGCAAGCGTTACCGTCGGAACCGGTTCTCTTGAATTCGGTCAAGGATCTCAACAAGCAATTGCCTGCGATGACACAGTGTTTATCGCCCTCGGGGAAGAGTGGCATGGCGCTCCAACACCAACCGATTCTTCTGCTGGATTCTTCCGAGTTCGTACTGCAACAATCTCTAATTTAAATCTTGAATCCTGCGCAGGTCGCAAACTTCGTCTTCGCATGATAGATGGAACAAGTGCCGAACTTGTTCTCGGTTCAACACCTGATGCAAAAGTTCTACAGATGGCAATTCCAAAGCAAGTACCAGTGGCTAACACCAGCGATGCAACAGCCCTTGCTCTTACCTACCTAACCGGTGATGGTCAGCCAATTGTTGGAACACTTGCAGCAAATATTGCCGTTGGAATTTCCGGAACTTCTGTTTATGACGGAACTCCTCTGACCACAACATCTGCAGACGTAACCTTCTATCTCGACCCAACTGCAACTGTTGTGAATATCGACGGCGCTCAAGTACGTCGCGCAACGGTTGAAACCGTTAATAATCCTTCTTAATTCACCTTAGCTCAAATACACTCTGCTAAATGGATGAGTCCCAGAGCAGTAACAAACGCTTAGTAAAGCTCTATCTTGGCGTTGCTCTAATTGCGATTGTTGGAATCGGATCAATCCTCGCCGCAAATATCACTCTGATAAAACCAAATTCAAAAAGTGAATTCGGTCAAGGCGTTTACAAAATCAAAGCCTGTGACAGCTTCATTCGTATGGATTTAATTTCAGGCGCTACCGGCGAATTAGGTGCACCTTCCGGCCTTTCACCACTCACCGGAATTTCAATTTCGAGTCTAGATAGCCATGTGTGCAAAGGCACTACCTTCACAATTAACGCATATGACACCACAGCTCAACAGACTCCGCTCTTTCGAACTGATGGCCAGATTGCCCTCTGTAAAGACGTTGTCTGCACGCCTGGAACCAACAGCCAGAATGATTTGATCGTAAACATAGATTCAACTGGCGTTGTCTCCCTCGGCAACCCTGATGAATTCCATGCAATCGCCTTTGACCCTAAGACGAGTATTTACCGAATCTCGATTGTGCAGCCAACGATTCTTGCGAACGAAGTCGGCCGCCTAACGATTCAGAGCACAAAACTCTCCGCTTAACCCCTGGAAGTTCCCATTCGGTTATCCCTCATTTTCACCGCAATAGGCGATAAGGAAAGGTGACAGTGCTTGCTATCGAGTGTTTAACTACCTCATAGAAATAAACCAAAGAAGGAGTTAGTCATGGAGATATTGCGCTTTGATGAATCGGATGTTCCTGCGCCAAAACGCAAGAGCGCTTCAAAAGGCTGGCTAGCACTTGGTTTAGTTGCAACATTGATGGGTGTTGGTACCGCATTTGCGAGTAGCACAATCACAATCCCAACAGTTTCATTAGGTCAAGGCGTCGCGCAAGTTACAAACTGTGATGACCATGTAAGCGTAAGTCCAGAAGCAACCGGATCTGTTTCTCAAGATGGTGAATCACCGGTTTTCAGAACAACTTCCATTGGGATTTCAGACATCGCTAACGAATGTTCTGGAGTTGACTTCGGAGTTCAGGTTTTTAAGAAATATAACAATTCTGAAAGCGGTGGCGCTGATTATCACAACCCAAATGTAAGGCATAATGGTTACGACATTAGCTCAATTGCTTGTGCATACCTACAAGAGAATATCGAGTCGTTGAGCACTGACACTGCATTGCCAGTTAAGTGTGACACCGGAACAAATACTATTTGGGTGCATTTACCTTCTGGGATTATCGACAATGCCTATGCATTCAAGATCTTACTTGATGCCACTAATGACATCGACTTCGTAACTTTGGTTTCTTCAGCCCACAACATCTCAAGGTTCTGACGGATAAAACAATGTCAATTCTAAATCTGGAATATAGCGGCGGTAGCCGGGGTCGTGCCCCACGCAATAAGCGCGCTGTAAAAGTATGGGTTGGTATTGGTTTAGTTGCTGCTGTTCTTGGTGTTGGTTCAACACTTGCGTCAACAATTACTTTGAACAATGGTGGTGCAACTGAATTCGGTCAAGGAATTAGCACGACTATTTACTGTGGTGGTGCACAACAAACGGTTCACGTAACCCCCGTTTCGATGTTTGATAATACTGATCCAGTTCCTGCGCAAGCTTTTTATGTTGGCCAAATCAAAGTGACTGGAATTCCAAGTGCTTGTGCTGGCGTGGATTTTGCTGTTTCAATCTTTGACAATGGAACAACACCTAACGCACTTCCAATGGATGCAAGTATGTCAACTGCTCTTACCGGCGGAGTCAGTACTGCGGGTATTGCAAACGTCTGGTTCCCAGATGGTTGTCCTACTGCCGCTGATACAAAACTCCTTTGCACAGATCCAAAGGCTGGTGCCTACCAGGCGACCGGTGCGATGGTTTGGTTCGATACAGCAGCTGGCCCAATTCCAATGGATGGAACCGACTCTACAAATGTGTGGGTTACTCCAGATCATTCAGTTCCAGATGCCGGAAGTTTTACATTGACTCTTCCTAGTCCTTGGCTAATCCTAGCATCTGATGTTTCAAAAATTGTTATTGAAACCAAAGAAGATGTAAATGGCTACAACCTGTGGGGCAATGGAGCAGGCCCGGGAGTATTGACCAACTAATTATTTTTAAGCGGCTCAGCCATTTAACAGTAACTTTGGCTCCCAACTCTTTAACCCCTAGGAGTACCAATGTCCGAGATTCGCCGACAGGTATTTGACGAATCCACGGGACATGCGATTTGGGTTGAGGGAACCTCAATTCATCCAGATTCAAATGTATTACTCACTGTTTCAAGTGCAACAGGTGAGAAGACTGCTCTGATTAATGCCCAAGGAATTACACAAAGCAGAGCTCGATTGTTTGTTGACGCTCCACCAGAGCGCTTGGCATCGGCGCCGGTTGCTAGATATCAAAAAATACGTGCTTACATGAAGTGGTTTGGTTATTTCTTTGCAGTAATTCTTCTGACTTTCTCCTTCTTCTCATTTACTGGAACATTGAAGGCGCGAATTGTTATGACTGGATCAATGAGACCGGTAATTAGTGCTGGCGATATCATCATTACAACAACTACCGCACATAAGGCGCCAAAAAAGGGCGACATCGTGGCTTACACGGCTCGTCGCTTTAACGGTGCAGCTGTTGCGACGATCTCGCACCGTATTATTGGGGGCGATGCAACCAAAGGATTTATTGTTAAGGGCGATAGCAACCCATCGCCAGATGTCCAGCACCCAACTCTTAATGACATTTCAGGTGTTGTTTTGCTAATCATCCCTTTCATTGGAAACTTGCTCACACCAAAAGCGCTCTTTTTGATCGTGCCATCACTCTTTGGTTTCTGGTTAATTTTGGATGCGATGAAGAATGCGGAATAAATTTGTTGCCGCACTCTTACTTGGTTTCTATTTTGTATTGAACATTCCATCTGCCTCTGCAGCTGATCTTCCAGTGTTGACGTGGGAGCGAGGCAAAGAGCACAACATCGTGCTTGGCGGAAATACTGCAGAAAACTGGCAGATTATTTTGCACTCTACAACTGCACCAGATTTAACTTTCACTAAAAGCAAGCCAAATGCCCGTGGCTACATAGTTTTTTCAACCAATATCTCGGCCGATTTCCCACTTGGTACTTATACGATTCAAACAGTAGGAAAAACTGAAAAATCAAATGTTGTGGCCGGTATTCGCCTGGTCGAGCTAACTTCTTACAATCTTATTGAAATCCCAATCAAGCTTTTTATAATCCTATTTGTAATGATCTTCCTGATTTCAACCCTCTCGGTTCTTCGAATGTCTAAATACCAACAGATTCAATATTTGAAAGAGAAGCGAACTGTTAAGCTGCCAAATATCTTGGCCCGTCTATACAGTCTCAGAAATAGTTCAGTAGAAAGTATTCAAAAATCACTCTTTAAGTTCTTATTGACTCGCGAAGGCGAAATGCTTCACAAGATTTCCCCAATTGCATGGGCTGTTGTGCCAATTGCTTCAACCATTCTTGGTTGTTATATCGCGGTATCGACTCGAGTAAGTGGTGGCATCAGCCACGTTTCAGTAGCGCTATTTATTGTCACCGCTATCTTGGGAATCATTGATCCATATTCTGGCTTCATGGCAAGTGTTGGTTTTTCCTTTGTTCAAGCAGTTATTGGAAACGTTGGAAGTGTTCGTTCCTTTATGGGACTTCTAGCTGTTGGAATGGCATGGATTGCACCTGGAATTATATCTAGCCTCTATCGCCAGATGCTTGAAAAAGATGGTTATGTTTCAACAGTCACAAGAGAACTTCCCGATATCTTCGCGAGCACTATCGGCGCTTTTGTATTTTTGTTAGCCACACTCTTAACTAATAGCTTCACTAACCACATCGGATCTTTCGGTGTTGATCGCTTATATATACCGTTAATTGTTGGTTTATCCATTTTCGTTCGAATCAAAGCCGAGAAGTTTCTATTTAGAAATATCCATATTGGTGGCGACAACTATCAGATCAGAACACTTAGTTTGCCCCGGGTAGTTTCGCCAAGAACAGTTCTATTCACTGCCCTTTATCTGGGCGGAATTTCATATGCGTGGACACAGTCATTATCTTTTGCAACCAGCAGTTCGCTAATTCTTTCGGTACCTCTAGTTCTTCTATTGGTTCGATTCGGAAAACCACACCTAAAGCGTTTTAGTGGAGTTGAACGAAACATTGTTATTGAAGCCTTATTCATGTGCTTCCTTGCCTATGGAATATTTATGCAGATCCAAGGTATGCCATACGATGTTAATCAAAAGGGACGTTACTTCATTATTTATAGTGCGCTCCTCCTTATAGGACATGCGATCTATAGTTCAATCTGCGATACATCAAGCCGCGATAAGATTGTCGTACTATGAAAAAAATAGTCTTCTTCCTCATTCTTTTAATCTTCACTCGCATGGGCGTCTCATTCGGAGCAGGAACAAGTCCGATTGGAATTGGTGATTTCTTTCTAGGAAATAACATTGCAAATATGAGTGATTCAAATTTGAATCAAGTACTTGGTTTACTTGTTGGACCTTCAGGAGCTCCAGGACCTGCTGGAGTTGCTGGCAAAAATGGATTCAATGGAATAAATGGAATTGATGGAATGCCAGGAGCGCCAGGACCAATGGGAGAACCAGGACCAGCAGGACCAGCAGGACCTGCTGGCGCAACCGGTGCAACCGGTGCAACTGGTGCAACTGGTGCAACTGGTGCAACCGGACCAGCGGGACCGGCAGGTGCAAATGGCGCACAAGGTCCAGCAGGACCACCAGGTACTGGCGCAGATACAAAATTTGGAGGTGGCGTGGTTGGAGTTTCAGTTTGTGGAACTCAGACTGGACCAGCTCCAGATTTGAACTTCACGATTCAACCTGAATTTAATGGAAGCAGTTTCGTAATATCTTCAGTTGCAGTTAATTCAATTCCTGATTCTTGCAAAGGCAAAGTTTTAAAACTCTATTTCAAGACACAACACGCATCTGCTAACGATAGATATGACGCCGAAGTTATAACCTGTTCTTACAACATTCCAGATCCAGTAGTTCCAGTGACATTGGTAAATAAGAGACCCTCAGGTACTGCGCTTTGCCTTGGGACAGTTTCAACCAAGTCGATTTACCTCTCGGATATTGCAATTGCTGATTTAGATGGACCTGGCTCGACGAATGTTGGTATAACAATCACGAATCCGTGATTGACCTAGTAGATTTATCCAATGAAGAAGGGGGGCAGAACTAATGGCTAAGAAAGAAGAACCAAAGAAGGAACCAGCAGTTAGTAATCTGCCTATGCCTCTTTCAGATAACCCACTTGTTATTGATTTACCAGATGGCCAGAAACTTGTGGTTGGAAAAATGGATTCAGGTTCAGTGATTGAGGTTGCAACTTGGCGAGGAACTGGCCGCCCTGATTCACGTACTAGTCGCTTGATGCTTGGTATGAGCAACAGCCAAACTGATGCACCCGCGGCCACGCCAAAGAATCCTGCACAAACAAAACCTTCATATGAAGTTAACGAAGAAGCCACCGCAACTAGGGCAAAGAAGATTAGTTTCACTATTCCTAAAGTTGGCGCAGTCGCATTTAAAGTTCCGAAAATTGATATTTCTGCTTTGAAGAAGCCAGACCTAAAAGGGATTTATTCCTCATTCATGAAGACCAAGAGCAAACTTGTTGCCAAATCGAAAGAGCTGGCCCCAGTTGAATCTGTGGCCGAGCTTGATATCGAGCAATGGTTGACCAGCATTAAATTGGAAGCAGAAAAAAAGGTTGATAGGAAAAGCGCCAAAACAGCAGCAGCAGGCACATCAAAGAGCCTAAAGAAGAGTGCTCCTGTAAAGAAAAGTTCTAAAAAAACTGCCAAGAAGCGCTAGGTATCCATTTACGCTAGGTATACTTTGAGTGTGAAGAGAAGTTTCGTAAAACCAGCGGCAGGAATTCTTATTGCCTTGGTTCTGCTTTTCGCTCTTGGGTTTCGCTGGGGCCATCCAAAGGATGGTTTAACCAATGCACTTGGCTCGGCAAAATCTACACTTGTTATTTATCACAAGGCTTCAAGTTTTACTGTTGGCGCAAAAGTAATTTCTGCTGTTGATGCTCCTGCAAAAGGTCCAGTCATTGCAATAGTAAATGCAGTCAGTGGTAAAAATGCTGATCTTCAAGCGGGTGCGAAATTAGTTAGAGTTAAGACAGATCAAATCTCTGGCAAGTTAATAGCAGTTGTTCCATTTGTTGGCGCAATCTTGTCAGTGGTTGGACTTTAAAAACTAGCCAACCTTTTCAGTAAAAGTTAGCCGTAAGCCAATTTCATTTGATTTAAGAGTGCTTGAAGCCGCTAGATAAGTAGGGGCCTTTGTAAATGTATCCGGAATCGACTGAATTAACTTGAGGCTAAATGCGAGCGCGCGGGCTCTGCCGGTCTCAGCGCTTTCTGATCCGCTGGCATACCCACCAGTTATTTGGGCATAGAGAATTTGTGAACTATCTGCCAAGCTCTCGTGTACTTTAAAGGCGCGGATATCTTCAAGAATTTTGGTTGGATCAAAAGATGAATAAACAAGGGCTAAGCCCAGTTTGTAGTTTTTCCCTAAATCAGTCTGAGCAGATGAAGATGAGGTTACGCCTTCCGAGGTCGAGCTGAGTCGCGGTACGAATGAAATAGTCGCGAGAAAAATCACCATCAGCGCAAGAAGTAAGTCGGCATACATCCACCCAGCAAGATGGGTTACATCCTCAAACTCGGTAACTTTGGCCCGACGTGCCATTAATCTAAGTTTCTAATTTTGCTTAGAATATTCAATTTGATGTTTTTGATTTCAGTCATAAGTTCTTTATGGGCTGGTAGAGCTTTAATTGTCTTATTCAATTCCGAAGTTGATTTAGAGATTGAATCTGCAGAGTTCATCAAGTCTCGGACTGCCTTTGCAAGACCCTGGTTCATTGTTACATCCGTGATTCGTTGCTTATCGAAGAAGAACTCGGATATTTCAAGCGCCATAGCCGTACGCTCATCATCAATCTCTTGAAGTCCACGTTCACGAGCCTCATCGACTTGGCGTCCCAGAATTGTGGTTGCAACTGTCATAGTGATGATCAAAAGGATTATCAAGAAATCTAGGAATGCAACATTTCCAATTGACCATTCCTTTCCGAGAATTCCATAGCCTTTCTCCCAGAAATCTAGGAAGTTGGCTACTCCATTGGGATTCTTAGTTGAAAATATGGCAAAGGCGGCCGTGGCTTTGCTAATTGCAAGCCAAGTGAGAGCCACAGGCGTAAAAACGAGTCCATTTCGAATGATGGTCAGGATGAAGAGTAATTTTTTAAATCTTACGTCGCCGTCAACAATTGGAGTTGGAAGAAAATTCAGGGGGTCGAGCGATGCCCACATTGGCCAATTTTTACGGTCACTCAAGGCCTGTTGAATTTGATTGACGTAGATATCATTCTCAACGCCGTAAGTGGCCGCCCAACTCTGGATGCTGTTGCCAAGCAATTCGGCTGCTGGTGGACTCTTTACTTTGGCCATTTGCGCATAGTAGTTCCTCAAATCGTGCACGGTTAGGGAGTTCATAGGAAAGTAAGTTTTCGCCCGTACACCTAGGCCGCTATCGTTCGGGTATCACTCATACTTGAAACGGGCAGGATTTATACCCAATCCGATGCTTGATAGATTAACCGAGCTTGGGATCATGGAAATGGGCCTTTTTAGTGCTTGATTTAATTTGACTGAGGAGATCGGTGCAGAAGGTTTCTAAGAAACTTACAAGATCAATTTCGTTGATCTTGGCTTCTGCCTTGCTGCCAATTTATTTCATTGGCATTGGTGCACAAACTGCGAACGCTGCACCTGGTGCATTCCATGTAAACCCATCACCACACGAAGCGTATGTAATGCCCTATGGTCACTTGAATATTACTTACGGGGATCTTCAATATATTCTCGACCAAATTAAAATTAGCGAGGCTCATTCAGCACGCACGGTTACACCCGCAGCAACTCTTGAAGCGACCAATGCAAACCCATCAAGCACAATTATTTATCCATACGATGTAACAAGCGTCAACAGATGTCTAACAAATGCAGATCTGTTAGCCGCAACCGCGATTACAACCCCAACAAGTTTGTCGGATGCATATCCATTTAACGTTGAATACCCATGGGGACTTCGCCAAGTAGATGGCCAATGCAACAACATCCACAGCGTTGTTGCCGAAACTGCACCGTCCACTGTTTATACGACACCAATCAAGGCGAGCGACCCAGCAGGCTGGGGAGCGGCTGACCAATTATTTACTCGTCTTTCACCAAGCGCAGTTAAGCCAACAACTCCATATGCACTGAGCGATGCACAACTGGCTTATCAAGATCCAAGTAAGAGCGTGCGCGATCCTTCACCTCGCGAAATAAGCAACTTGATTTCAGATCAATCAACCTCAAACCCAGCTGCGGTTGCGGCTGGAAAACAGGCTGCACAAACTCTGTATGTTTCCTCCGTTCCGGCCACCGAATATTCAGTTAATGCTGGTACGGGTGCGGTAACAACGGTTGTAGAGATTCCAAATATAACGTCAGATTACAACGTATCCGCAGGATATAACTCATGGTTCACGCTCTTCGGCCAGTTTTTTGATCATGGTCTTGATTTAATTCCTAAAGCAGGCGCATCTGTACTGATTCCATTGATGCAAGATGATCCGCTTTATGTGGCAAGCCCTGGCGCACCCAACTTTATGGTATTGACGCGTGGCGCTAATGGAACTACGGGCGAAAGCATGAATACAACTACTCCGTACGTTGACCAGAGTCAGACTTATGGCTCACACCCATCACAGAATTTCTTCTTGCGCGAATACAAATTTGCAACTGGCACCGGTGTTCCAACATCTACCGGTCGCTTGATAGAAGGTACAGATGTTAAGTACACAAATCTTCCAAGTGGCTGGACATCTAGAACTGTTGGCGGAACGCTTACACACCCAAATGGTTCAGCTGACATTGGTAATGGTGGACTTGCAACTTGGCGTGACATTAAGGCGCAAGCAAAGTTACTCGGATTTAATTTGACAGATTATGACGCTCGCAGCATTCCAGTAATTGCTACAGATCAATATGGAAAATTTATTCCTGCTGCAAACAATTTCCCAATGATGCTCTTCACTAATGGAACAAGCTATGTATGGGAACCAGGAAACCCAGCATTGCCAATCGGTACAGGCGCAAAAACTTCTACTAATCCAGCAGGCGGAACTTCACTTCCTGGCCAAACTGGATCAAATTGGTTCGCAGTTACAACTGGACATGCATTCTTAAATGACACTATGGCATCAGCCGTTCCATTTACAAGTGGTGGAACTCCGTTGACTCCAGATGAAGACTCAGTTATGAACTCTGCGAATGTTATGCCAACTGGGTATTACGATGATGAAAACTTAAATGAGCATTACATATCTGGAGATGGTCGCCTAAATGAAAATATTGGACTTTCTGCGATCCACCATCTTTTCCATGGCGAACACAACTTGCTTGCCCAAGACATAACTGATTTATTGAATAACGATCCAGAAGTTACCCCCGCATTCAAGAGTGAGTGGATAACTAATGGCGTTATGAATGGCGAGCGTTTGTATCAAGCTGCTCGATTAGTAAATGAGATGGAATATCAACATATGGTTTATGACGAATTCATTCGTCGTATCGCACCAAGCCTTCCGCTCTTTACGCAATATGATCCAAATTTAAATGCCGATATTCCTGCCGAATTTGCAAGTGCGGTTTATCGAGTTGGCCACTCGATGCTAAATGAAACAATAGCTCGCTCAAACCCAGGTGAGTTCTACGATGTGAATAACAATCAAGATGTTGCACTTTTAAATGGTTTTACTAATCCGGTTCAGGCAAGAATGCCTCGACCAATGATTCTAAAAACTGCAGCATGGTCAGGTTCTGATTTCGTCTTCACTATGAACACTGGCGAAACACCACCAAAAGTCGGGCAGATTGTCACTACTTCCGAGATGGACAATTCAGATTTCAATCTCAACAGCGCAGTTGTTCGTGCAAGAACTGCAACCACATTTACAGTTTCCACTTATTATCCTGGTGGCGTATCTGCAAGTGCAGTAGCCCTACCTTCAAGTGGGACTATTGTTGAAAGTAATTCCAGAGTTGCACCTGATAATTTAACAAATATTGCTTATGTTGCCATCAATGATCCATCCGGAAGTTATGACTATTCACCAGGATCATCAGCTGCGGCAATCGCCCAAGGGATGTCATCGCAACGCGGAAATGAAATCGATGAGTTTGTAACTGATGCCGTCCGGAATAATCTTTTAGGTTTACCACTTGACCTAGCTTCTCTGAATATCACTCGTGGCCGAGATGTTGGAGTTCCGACCCTTAACCAATTCCGCAGCCAGCGTGCTTCATCTCTTGCCCCATACGCATCTTGGCGTGATTTCATTGGCAAGCTTCGTTATCCAGAATCTGGCGTTAACTTTGTTGCTGCCTATGGAACACACAGCACACTTTCGAACCCAGTAACAATTGCAAATATAACGAGCGCAACTGCAACGTCTACTACTGGTTCTAGAATCTCAATTTCATACTCTTATACGAATGCAAATGGTAAGGATGTTAAGCCAGGAGACGTAGTTTCTATTACCGGATTTGCCTCAAGCGCCTTCAACATCTCAAATGCAATTGTTGACAGCGCTGACGGTTCAACCTTTGTAATCACTTCAAATATGGCACATGCAGCTTCGGACATAATTTCCTACCCAACATCGGATGCGCTTTACGGTGCGGCACCGCCTACGAAATTAACCGGAAGTGCTGGAAGCCAAACAGATTCCGCCGTTGCAAAGCGCGAACCAAATATTGCCGAGAAGCGTCAAGCAGCGCTGGCACTTGTTGCTTCTTCAATGCCGGTTTCAAGTTCTGCATACCCTTCAGTCCCTGCCGCCCCGACAGATGCGCTTGCATTTATGACAGCTTCAGGATCTTGGTCGGCCAAGGAAACAGGAATAAATAATGTTGATTTGTGGATGGGTGGACTTGCAGAAAATCCAGCGAAGCAGCCAATTACTCCACCAGTACTCGGAACCACATTCCAATATGTATTTGAGAACGTAGCGCTAAAACTTCAAAATGGCGACCGTTTCTATTACTTGAGCCGTTTAATGGGAAAGAATCTTGGCGAAGAAATTCCAGCACAAAAACTTACGGATATTCTTCGACGAAATACCCCTTCAGCCTCTGCAAACCTTTCTCAATCAACCGCCTCTGGAATCCTAGGTATGAATAGCCCGGGCTTTAGCATTTCGGATTGCGCATTTGCTTCACCTGCAAATCTAGTTCCTACATCTGCACAGTGCCCTGCCGTATCACTTCACGTCGATCCAAATAGCGGGACCTTAATACACGAAGGCGTAGATAACGTAACTGGCTTTGGAGATCCATCGTCGAATACTGGTATAAAAATTATGGGTGGTGGCGGCGATGATGGAATTTTCGGTACATCTGGCAACGATTTACTTCTTGGTGGAATTGGTGGCGATCTGATTGATGGTGGAGCCGGCGATGACATTATCTTGGGTGGCGCGGGTGAAGATATTATTAAAGGTGGACCTGGAAACGACGTAATTAACACTGGCGATAACCAAATTGGCGAAATTGCGGATGGCGGAAGTGGTGATGACTTCATTCACTCTGGTGATGCAACTGGATTTGCGCAATCACTGTTTGGTGAATCTGGAAATGACTTTATTCAAGGAACTTCAAACCTAGATATCTTCCTTGGCGGCGGCGAAGGCGATGACTGGGTTGAAGGTGGCGGCGATCAAGAGAACGCCATGTATGGCGACAGTGGTCCAACCTTTGCTGCGCAACAACCAACGCTTGGACCTGGTTTGGTCAACGGAGGAAATGACGTTCTAAACGGTGGTCCAGGTTACGACGCGCTCTTTGGAAATGGTGGCGACGATATCTTCTTCGCTGGCGATGGAATCGACACAATTCAAGGTGACGGTGGCTTCGACTGGTTGGATTACGAAGCAAACGTCCGCTTCGATAATGGCGCGACGAGATTGCCATCTGTATTTATGGATTTGAGCGCAACAATTGCGAATCCAGTTTCTGCCACAACTGAAGACCAAGTTACAGATATCGAAGGTCTTTCTGGTTCACCAGGAAATGACGTTCTTAGCGGCCGTCTTGCAGCGGATGTCACTGTCCCAACGGTAATCACGGGTCTTGCAGGTGCGACTTCATTAGTTCTTCCAGGAACAGTGACTGGCATTGATGCTGGTATGCGCGTTACCGGAACCGGAATTGGTCGTTACGCAACAACGGTCGCACAAGGTAGAACTTCAGTTATTAATGGCGTAACAGTTACAACTGTTGATCTGACAGATCAAAATGCGGGAGCTGTAGTCGGCCCAGTTACCTTCGCAATTTGGCCGCTAGAAAATCCTGGCTTGATAACTGGTCTCACAGATCTTCTATCGCAGACGCCTGGCTGGACTAAGCACACAAAGCTCAATCCATCCGCAACAGTTTGGAGCGGTGGAACAATTCTTCTTGGTGGCGATGGCAATGACACCTTACGTCCAATCGCGGGCGAAAACGTTTTGCATGGTTCCAGTTACCTACACACTTGTATCAAGGTAAATCATGCTGGCTTCGCCAATCCAGGAGCAGATGTTCCATGTGCGGGTGGCGTTGGTTATTCAAGTATGACGAATCTTGGGCCATGGATGGATAACGGAACGCTTAATCCAAGCGAGTTGAGCATTGTCCGTGAGTTACTCCCAACTTCAATGCCTATATCTGCTTATTCAGCAACGGCAAATACTGTTACTTACGTTGTCAACAATCATAAGTTCTATATTGGTGAATCCGTTTCAATTTCAGGCATCCCTACTGCAAAGTACAATCTAGTTAACGCCATAGTTACTGCAATAGATACCTCGACCGTAACTGTCTCGAGCGCCGCTGGAAATGCTTCATTGACGAACGTCAATAGCGGAAAGATAGTTGCAACTGACACCGTTGCTCTTGTCGGAACAGTTGACCAATATTCAATAGTTCCATTCACACCACTTCCAGCAGGCGCATTAAGCGGATACAAGATCATAAGTAAAGATGGTTCACAAGACATAGTCTTTGACGTACAGATGGTCTCCTTTGCAGGTGCGCCAGCCGTCCCAATTTCAGCATCAATGCCGGCGCTAACTTCGCTGACAATCACTCCGGGAACTCTGGGCCAAACATTTGCGCCGAACACCCTGGATTACACATTAGTGGTTGATCATCTACCTGCGGATGTTAAGCAAGTTGCCGTAACTCCAGTTACAGCCGCCGTAGGTGCCACAATTCGTATTCGGGTAGGCAATGGAAATCTCAATCCGGTTAATTCTGGTCAGGCTTACAACGTAACTGGAATTTCGACGACTGGAACAACCACTATCCAAGTAATTGTTACAGCAATTGATGGTGTAACGCAGACAACTTATTCAATTGTTGTATCTCATGCTGGTTTAGTTCCCATCATGCAAGAACACACAACTGCAACTACAAATACTGTAGTGATCTCAGTAACTAATTACGACAGCAGTTTTACCTTTACTCCAGCCGTTACAACTGCTACACCACATAATCCAGGTGTTCCAGCAGTCACGGTTACCACCGGAACTCCAAATGGCTTGATTCTTCCAATTACTGTGAACAATTTGCTTGCCAGCGAATCTGCAACGGTAACTGTTACGACCGCACGAAATGGCTTTACCGCGGCCTCGGCTACAAAGACTGTTGGCGCCACAGCTGGTGGAGCGCTCGTAGCCACCTTTGGAAATATTGTTTCAACTAGTGACGGCTTCACTGTAAATATGACTAATTACAGTTCGCTTTATTCTCTCGCAATCACAACCAGCGCTGGTTCAGTCGCACAAGGCACACCATCTGGGTCCAATCTGCCACTTACAGTTTCAGGTTTAACAACAGGACAAAGTGCGACAGTCACAATTGTTGCAACTCGTGCTGGTTATACCGATGGAACTTCAGGCGTTGTTGGAAACGCAACCCTTGGCGGCGCATTAACCCCAACTCTTGACTCTGCATCAGGAACGACAACTGGATTTACATTCAATGTTACAAATTACGATCCTGCCTACCAATATGTGGCTACTACCAACCGAGGTTCTGTTGTCTCAGGAACACCAAGCAACGGCAATCTTCCATTCACTGTTAGTGGTTTAAATCTTGGCCAGAGCGCAACGGTAACGGTCACCGCTACGAAGGCTGGAACCGCACCGGGAAGCGCAACCGTCTCTGGAACTGCAAATCCACTGCAATCAGGTGGAACAATTACAGTTGTTGGAACTCCAAGTTCATCAAGTGCCGGATCCCAAATAGCCTTAAGTATTTCCTCGACAACTGCTTCAACCGGATCTGTTACTTACTCAACAAATACTGCTAACTGTTTTATCAACGGAAGTTATCTAACAGCGACCACAGGCGTCACCTGTTCAGTTGTAGCAGTTCAAACTTCTGACGGCACTTTTGCCTCAGCAACTTCTTCTGCCGCATCATTTGTTTTCGCAGCCACAAATCCTTCGCTGACATCACAAGCGACTCTGACTCTAAGCGGCAGCGCTGGTTCGGTAACTGTTGGATCGACAATTACGTTAAGCGTTTCTGGTGGATCCGGAAGCGGTCAGGTTTATTACTACACCGATACAGCTGTTTGTTCTATCAGTTCCAACATTCTCTCGGCATCTAGAGCTGGCCCTTGTAATGTAATTGCAATTAAGGTTGCAGACAGTACTTACGCTGGAACATCATCAGCTCCAATTAGCTTTGTATTTAATGCATCGAACCTGCTAAATCAATCTCCACTGAGCATTGCAGGGTCACCTACCACGACAACTGTTGGTTCAACCATTGCGTTGACCCGAGTTGGTGGTTCTGGAAATGGTGCAGTCACATTTAGCACTAATACAACAAACGTTTGTTCAATCAACGGAACTACTTTGACCGCGCTCGCAGCTGGCGCTTGCGTTGTAGTGGTAACAAAAGCATCTGATGGAATTTATGGCCTGTCAACAGGAAACTCAACATTCAATATTACGAATGTAATTGATATCGGAAACTTTGCATTCACTAACGGAGTCTTCTCCAATGTCGCTGGCACAACTGTTAATTTAATTGCAGCAGGCGGCCCTGGAACAGGCAAAGTTACCTATGCCACTACAACCGCTGGTTGTTTAGTTCGCGGTGCGGTTCTAACTGTTACTGCAGCGCCAGTAAATTGTTCAGTTTCAGCGATTAAGGCCGCTTCTGCTGGAAACCCATCTGCGCTGACAATCGGGGCAACATTCGCATTCACGGTTCGTCCACAAGCAGTACTTAGAATTTCAAATGCCGTTAAAACTGGCTTGGCCCATACATCGAGAATTACCCTGACAGCCGCCGGTGGATCTGGTACTGGTGCGATCGTTTACACAGTTACTGGAAATGGATGTTCTGTAGGAGGAGCAACTCTTACTTCTACCGGAGCCACAACTTGTACCGTCACGGCAACAAAGGCAGCAAGCTCGATCTATTCCAGCACTACTGCTGTCTCAGACTTTGTATTTACATCTTAATCCTTAGTTTTTCACTGGGAGGTATTAAGGTTCCATGGTGAAGTCTTATGAGAAAGTAATCGCTGCAGTTTGTGTTCTGGCCTTTTCATTCTCCTTTACACAAACTTCTCATGCCGCAACCCCCAAGCCAAGACCTTCGGTAACCAGCATTTCTGCGAAGTTGAAAGTAGTACCTAAAGGAACAACCGCACCAGATTATGGAATTGTTTTCAATTTTGCCGGCAATGAGCACATAGATATTTGGGAAGATTTCCAATGTGCAAACTGTGCCAAGTTTGAGAGTACAAATAAGGATTTCCTAGATAAAATCATAAGGGATGGCAAAATTAAAGTTACCTACCATGTGCTCTCTTTTCTGGGTGCGGACTCGGTTATTCTCGCGAATGCTGCGGGATGCGCAGCGGATGAAGGGAAATTTGCTGTTGCAAGAGATCAATTCTTTGCGCTGCAATCCGCTACAAAGAACTCTGGAGTTTGGACCAACTCTTATTTACTTCAAAAGCTGGCCGATGTCGGGATCTCGTCAGCGCGCTTTGTTAAGTGTATAAAGAGTAATAAATACCTGGCGTGGGTTAGTGCCGTAGAAAACACTTCGACAAACAATAAAATTATGGCGGCGCCAACAATTTTGATTGATGGCCGAGAAATTAATCGCACGACAGATTATTTCAATTCTGCGGCTTTTCAAGCGGTCGTTGAGAATCCAGCAAGCATCGTTGCGCCGACCCCAAAGCCCACACCGTCAGCGTATAAATTGAATTTTTCTGTAAGTAAAATTTATGGAGTTGAACCTGTGATCGGGAAGCCATCAGGCCCCGCTCCAACAACTCTCGGTATTGGCGATTTGATAGTCGGCACTGGAAATCAGATCCAAAGTGCACAAACTGTAACTGTGCAATATGTCTTAATGGAATGGACCAGTGGCCAGGTTTTAGAATCATCCTGGAAGAGCGCACCATTTACCAGTTCTCTCGCAAATGTAATTCCAGGTTGGCAACAAGGTTTAATTGGAATGAAAGTTGGCGGGCGCAGAATTCTAATCATTCCACCTGATCTTGCATATGGTGCTACAGGATCCGGTTCGGTTGGCCCTAATCAAACTCTTGTTTTCGTGATTGATCTATTGGCGGTGGGGAAGTGAGAAAGTTAGCGACCAGAGTATTATCATCAATGACTGCACCACTACTTCTGTTTGGTGCTTTTACGACGACTGCGAACGCTACACCTCCTGCTTTAACAGGACTGACTCTATCTTCAGGAACGCTTTCGCCGATTTTTTCAGGTGCCGTTTCCAATTACACTCTACTTCTTGCTCCTAACTTGGCGTCGCTATCGATCACTCCGACAGGCGCTGGAAGCACAATAACTGTCGCAGACGTTGCTGTAACAAGTGGATCGTCAATATCATTGACATTAGCTGCCGGACAAAAAAGTATCTCGATAGTTTCAACCGCTTCGGGCACCAGCGCCACCTATACGTTAAATATTGCGCATAACGTTGGTTTAATTCCAACGCTTGCTGGGAAAATTACAACTGACGGAGTTTTGATTTTTAACGTTACAAATTACGACCCCAACTATTCTTGGTCAGCTAGTTCAACAGCTGGTACTGCAGTCATCGATTCCACTGGAAATGTAAGAGTAACTGGAATTCCACAAGGCACCGCGGCGACCGTTACCGTTACAACATCTAGAGATGACTACACCTCCAAAAGCGCGACGATATTAAGCGATGTAATTCCAATTGTGACAAAAGCAGCTTTAACCCCGACCTTTTCAGCGCCGGTACCCTCGGCATCTGGTTTCACTGTTAATTTTACAAACTATGACAGTGCTTTTAACTTAGTAATCAAAACGAATACTGGGCAGGTAACTTCTGGATCGCCAAGTGGTTCGACATTGCCGCTCACAGTTACCGGGCTCACCACAGGTCAGAGCGCCACAATTACAATTACCACTTCTAGAAGTGGTTACTACAACGGTACCGGAACAGTTGTTGGAAGTTCGACAGCAGGGGCTGGACTTACACCAACGTTTTCTACGGTTAATCCAAGCAATACTGGTTTCACATTATCTGTCACCAATTACAACAGCGCATACACGTATAACGTAACCACTTCATCGGGGACGATTGCAAAAGGCGTTGCTTCAGGATCAAACTTACCTTTAACAGTCTCTGGATTAATTGCCGGGCAAAGTGCCACTGCCACAGTTTCAACAGTTCGGACTGGTTATACGACTGTTAGCGCCACTGTTTCTGGAACAGCTAGTACTGGTGGTGCTTTAAATCCAACCTTTGGAACTCCAGTTTCAAACGCTGCAGGATTTAGCGCGAACATGACAAATTATGATTCTAAATTTACATATAGCGCTTCCAGTACCACAGGAACTGCGACATTAAATAACGCCGGTACGGTTACGGTTTCAGGACTAACTCCTGGTACCAGTGCCACAGTTACAGTTACGACCTCAAGAACTGGTTATTTAAGTGGTTCAGGATCAGTAACTGGTAATCCACTCACCGGAACCGCGCTTAACCCGATCATAGGTTCGCAAACCATTACTCCAACTGGCATAAGTTTCCAGGTATCAAATTACGACCCGAAATTTATTTGGGCTGTAACAACGACCTTAGGCAGTGCAACAATTGGATCCACTGGTCTCGTAACGCTAACTGGATTGACTCCAGGAAGTTCCTTCTCATTTACAGTCACCACAACTCGTACTGGTTTTAACAATGGAACAGCAACTAAGAATGTGAACACGCCAATAGGAATTGCCCTCAATCCAGTGTTTGGAGTAGTTACTTCAACTTCGAATGGAATCACAGTGCAAATTACTAATTATGATGCGGCATACCAGTGGGGTATTTCTGCAACTTCTGGAAATGCAACAGTGGATCAAACTGGATTAATCACTGTAATAAATATGAATCCAGGAAGTGCTACTTCAGTATCAGTTAAAACATCTCGCGCTGGATATAACTCTGGATTAGGCAATGTGCGGGGGAACGCTTTGGCTTATGTCGCCCCTGTTCCAACCGCAACTAAGAAACCCCAAGTGTTACCTCAAAAATCCACGGGTCCGACAAAAGTAACAAATACTCCAAAGCCGACAACTTCTGTTAAGCCAAAATTCACTCCAACGCCAGCTAAGCCGAGTAAAAATATGCCGGTAGCACCTAAGAAATCTGGAAGAATGAGCGCAAAGATTATTACCTGTTCAAATGGCACAACCACCAAGCGCATCGTTGGTTATAACCCAAGATGCCCTTCCGGATTTGTGCAGAAAGGTTAAGATGTTCGAGGGGGAGAAGAGAATGTATAGAAATGGTTTCAAAGTCATTTCCGTATTTTGGCTGGCGTTTTCATTTCTTTTTTCTACTTCAGCAATCGCCGCTCCAACCACAATGCCTTACCTCGGTGGAACGCTAGGAAAACTTCAGGCAAATTGGTCAACTTACGGATTCACGAAACAACCAAAATTGACTCAAGAAGAACCTCCTTCAAATGCATTTCAATGTCGTCCACCTGCGCCAAATGATCTAATCCTTTCACAGGAACCTAAATTTAACGCGCCAGTTTCTGCAGATACACAAGTGGTACTCAAGTTGGTCTGCAAACTAACAACCCCACAAAATGCAGTTGTAAAGACGCCCTACTCACCACCTCCAACAAATGCAAAACAAAAAACGACAAGTAAATCAGATACTACGAAAACCGCGTCTAAGAAGGCAAAATTAATTAAAGCTACAATTAAGTGTTTCAAGGGAAAGATTTTAAAAATAGTCACTGGTAAGAATCCTGTCTGTCCGTCTGGGTATACGAAGAAATGAAAAAATCGGTTAAATTAAGCACTCTTGTTATTGGTGTTGCATCAATTCTAATTTCGGTAATTTCAGTTGCGCCAGCGCAGGCCGCAGTAGATTGTTCCAAGGCTCCTGGCTCAAAAACTCCAGCTTGCGTGATCGCAAATCAAAATAAAAATGTCGCTGAAGAAGTAGATGCTTCTGCTGCTGTATCTCAAAAGGCGGCAGGACTAGCTGCGCGTAAAGCCGCCGAGGCAAAGGCTTCAAAAAAGCCAGTAGTGCTTACTACTCCAATCGCCACAGTCTCATCAATTCCTAAACCAACTCCAACAACTTCTCAATCTGCAACCCCAAGCGCAACCCCAAGCGCAACGGTGACGCCGACTCTGACGCCCTCTGCAACAGCAGGCCCTGTAAATTCAGCCGCTGGTGTTGTTCACTCCGCAAAGCCTAGAGTTTCACGTACGCCG
>Ga0194047_10000390_pt1 | contig 29798 bp, 30 predicted proteins | sample JunL225m_MetaG_2_FD_160070 | JGI IMG/M metagenome (GOLD analysis project Ga0194047, IMG submission 160070) | Anoxic zone freshwater microbial communities from boreal shield lake in IISD Experimental Lakes Area, Ontario, Canada - Jun2016-L221-5m | ecosystem: Environmental > Aquatic > Freshwater... | reverse complement strand
AAGACACAAAGCACCGAGAAGTAGACTCATGCACGGAAGCGTGCGAGAGCGGCCGAATCGGGCAGTCTCGAAAACTGCTGTGTCTACGGGCACCGTGGGTTCAAATCCCACCGCTTCCGCCAGTAAAAGAAACGGGTGACCAAAAGTCACCCGTTTCTTTATGACCTATTGGCTTTTGGCAAAACGGGAACTACGCTAGATACGTCTGGCAAATGCCAAAACACTTAGAGGAGTCGCTGTGGTCTCGTCAATTGAATCTTCAGTAGGAACAGAGCGCAAGCTCGTAACTGCCATCCCTGGACCGAAGTCGGTCGCAATGCACGAGCGCCGCAAGAAGTCAGTAAGCGCAGGACTCACCCAGGGCTTCCCTATTTACATTGAGCGCGCTGAAGGAGCAATTCTTCAAGACATCGATGGCAACCGAATTCTCGACCTTGGTTCAGGAATTGCGGTCACCACTATTGGTCACGCAGTCCCAGAACTCGTTGCTGCAGTTAGCGAGCAAGTCGCTGACTTTACCCACACATGCTTCATGGTGACTCCATACGAGAGCTACATCGAAGTATGTGAAGAACTTTCAAACATCACACCTGGCACTCACGCCAAGACTTCAGCTCTTTTCAACTCAGGTGCCGAGGCAGTTGAGAACGCCGTGAAGATTGCACGACTCGCAACGGGTCGCCAGGCAGTCATTGTTTTTGATCACGCATATCACGGACGCACAAACTTGACAATGGCGCTCACCGCTAAGAACATGCCGTACAAGGACCGCTTCGGTCCTTTTGCTGGCGAGATCTACCGTATGCCAATGAGTTACCCGTTCCAGGACGGGCTCAGTGGCCAAGAGGCTGCTGCACGCGTCATCAAGATGATCGAAACACAAGTTGGCGCAGGAAATGTCGCCGCCCTTCTTATTGAACCAATTCAAGGTGAAGGTGGATTCATTGTTCCAGCCGCTGGATTCCTTCCAGCACTTTCAGAGTGGACAACTAAGAATGGTGTTGTTTTTATTGCTGACGAAATTCAAAGTGGCTTCGGTCGTACTGGTGAATGGTTCGCAGTAGATCACGAAGGTGTAATCCCAGACATGGTTACAACCGCCAAGGGTCTCGCTGGTGGAATGCCACTTTCTGGAGTGACTGGTCGCGCTGAACTCATGAACGCAGTTCACGAAGGTGGACTTGGTGGCACCTACGGAGGTAACCCAGTTACCTGTGTGGCGGCACTCGCAGTTATTCGTGTGATGCGTGAGAGAAACCTCATTGCACGCGCTCGTGAACTTGGTGAAGCCATTACTGGTGCACTCAAGGCACTCCAGCAAGACGTAGCAATCATTGGTGAAGTCCGTGGAAAGGGCGCCATGATCGCAATGGAGCTCGTAATCCCTGGCACCAAAGACGCAAACGCTGCTGCTGCCAAGTCAATTGTTAGCTACTGCAATTCACAAGGCGTAATTGCTCTTGCCTGTGGAACATACGGAAACGTAATCCGCTTGTTGCCACCACTGACTATCACCAACGAGCAGCTTGCTGACGGTCTCAGCGTGCTCGCTGCAGCTGTTCGCGCCGCTGGCTAAATAACAACAATGCGTTCTATTCGTGTACTTATTGCGGTGTCTATTGCCTCAGTGCTGCTTGCAGGCTGTAGCGCAACAACGCAGTCGCTACCGAGTGGGCCAACAATCACTGGCACCCCAACGCTGAGTATTAACGATGCTCTAACAAGTGCGTCATGCACCACTACCTCGTGCATTGCAGTCAGCACATCACAGTACGGGTCGGGCGAACAATACACAGAGTCTTCAAAGACGTGGACTGCGCTCCAACTTCCTGCAACCCCACTTCAGATCACAGCATCATCGTGCTGGACAACTGGTTGCTTGCTTACTGGTAACACCGCAACATCACAGTTTCTATGGAAATACAGTTTTGGATTTCTGTCCACATTGCAGATGCCAACAATGTTTCAAACAATTCGCTCAATCGACTGTTTTGCGGACAGCACATGTGCCGCCATTGGCTTTGACCCAAGTACTTCTTTACTAGAGCTGTCCCTCAGCCAAGACAGTGCCGCGACGTGGTCGACACCAGTAGCGCTCCCCTCAACTTTTTCAGCTGGTGGACAGATTTCAATGTCGTGCGACGACGTGAATAACTGCCTTGTGAGTGGAGCAAGTAGATCGGGCTCGTCAACTCTTCTTTATGCAACACATACTGGTGGAACGAAATGGTTGCAGCGACCACTCAACACTTCGTGGACATCACTTCGTTCACTTTCGTGCAACGTACTTACGTGCGTTGGCACTATGACAGATTCGTCAGGGAACAGCTTTATTGTTCGAACCAAAACATTTGGACGAATTTGGAAAAAAGTTAGTTCTTCCAATAGTGGAGTGACTGCAATGGCGTGCACAAATAGCAACACGTGTGTTGTGATCGGCGCGACAAAAAAGAATGAGCCGTGGCTTGAAACATTGCACAAAGATGTACTCGTAGTCAACAAACTGAACTACGTAGCGACACCGTTTAACGATGTTGCCTGCTTGCCTACAACGTGTGTAGTTGTTGGCAACACAAGTGTCGCCACAGTGCCACTTAACTCTTAAGCGCTGCCTTAAGTAGTCCAGGAAGCTTTGACCAGGTCGGCTTCACTTCGAAGTTAAGAAGTTTGCGCATCACAACTGCGGCATTGCCATTCGTCGAGAACCACGCTGGTGCTGGAGAAGCGACAAATGGGCCACGAACCACAGACTTCTGTGGTCGAGCGAACATGAAGCCGTTACCAACGAATCCACTACCGGACTGAATGTCAGTGATTGGGTGTCCTGGGTATGCGCCCCACACTGTTGTAGAGAACGCAAAGCTCATTGCGTGCCAGAGATTGAGGCCAATTGAACCGTAACGAAGATCCGCGATTGATTGCTCAATTGCTGGTCCCGTTTCAGAATCCTTCAGCGCACGAGGGTCCGCAATCATTGTCATTGAGAGTGTTCCCCAAACAACGTCGTTGCAGAAGTCTGTGGCTTTTCGAACAAAGTCTGCTGGTGAAGAGGCATCAAGTCCAGTTTCACTGGTGAGCGCACAGAATGCTTCGACGTTGAGACTCATGTCAGCTTTGTTGTTTGGATCAACATTGCGAATAATCGTCCAAGGCATCTTGTCGCCACTGCCGTCACCAATTTGATGCGCGTCTGGGTGAACACTCAAGAATGAGTCACGACGTGCAAGTGCACCTGGGTAATACGCACGACGAGTTGGAATGCTGGCGAATACTTTTTCGAGTTCACTCATGAATTCTTCGCGTTGCTCCCACTGCGCGTGAGTAATGATGATGCGCGGTGAAAGGCAGTTGAACCCTGCATTATTTGCGAGCATTGTTGCAACGTGCTTGGCCTGGTACGCAATTTCTTTTGAAGACCACTTACCAGGGACAATCACCACTGGCGAAACGTTCCCTAGCTCGCAAGAAACTGGCTTAGTAATGAGAGGCTCATTAGCGGCCTTGCGACGTTCGCCTTCTGGGCCAACACCGAAAACAATTGCATCGTGTGTTTTGTCTGATCCAGTTACGTGGATGTCGTCAATGCCGTTGTGAGCAGTTAGGTACGCACCAACTTGGGCGCCTCCACTAACAATGCGCAGGAACCCTGCATCGATTAATGACTTGAGTGACTTATTCCAGTACGGAACCAAGTAGTCGTTAACAGGGTTCGCCTTTAGAACAACAACCTTGCCTTCAGCGAACATCTTCGTGAGTACGTCTCGTGGCCCTAGAGATGCAACGTTGCCAGCTCCTAGAACAAGAGAAACACCAGCGTGAGCTTGTGGCTCTTGATACGCCATTGCCTGAGTTGATTTAACTTCAGCTTCACTGACACCTGGTTCCATCCACACTTCACCAGTCATGCCGCTGTAGAGAATTTTGTCAAAGATGTTTCCTGGGATTACTTGAATTGCAATTCGGTTACCTGGCTTGTGACGAACTGGTCCTGGGTACTGTGGGCGGCCCTTCGCGTTGATGTCGAGCATTGATTGGCGAAATGCTTGTGCCATGCGAATGTATGTTCCAATACCACTGAAGAGTTCTTCTCCTGCTTCTGGACTATTTGGATCGAGCCCCTTGGCGTAACAGGCAGCTGCAGTCCACTCTTCAGAAACTGCGTTCGTGTCAGAAATAATGCGTGCAAGAAACTCGGCGCGCTGTACTGGTGACGTTGCAGCCCAATCCTGGGCGTTCTTTGCAACATCGTTAATTGCTTGATCGAGTGCTTGAGTATTTAACTCAACGTGATCTTGTTGTCCTGAAGTAGGCGCTGCGGCCCCTCGTGTCTGGCTCATTTTTATACCCCCCGTTTTATGCGAGGCTAGTGCCATGAGTTTGCCTTCGTCTAGTACTACGCCACCTGGGTGGTACCCCGACCCGAGCGGTGAACGAAAGTGGCGTGTCTGGACTGGAGATTCCTGGTCAGAACTGACTCGCCCATATGGTGAACCAGTTAATAAAGATTCCGTCGTTGCCTCGCTTGGCCTTATCCAAGCCCTTTCACGTCTCACCAGTTACGGCATCCTCGCAGTCTTCGCTGGACTCGGGTTGCTCGTCAATCTGCTGCAGCACTGGCCTAAAACAAGTCACCCCGTGCCAATGTGGTTCGCGATAACTGCCTCAAACATGGCCATTGCGATGTTCATCATTGGAACACTTTGTTTCGCATTTGCCCTTAAAGAGCTGGAGGGCAAATGGACAGTTACTTCATTTATCCCACTCGTAAACGTAATGGTGACAAGTTCATTAATTGCAGAACGTCTTGGTGCCAAAGGACTTCGCAGAGCGTTCGCTGAAACGATCCTTGTTGCTCTCTACATTGTTCAGAGCAGCACCCAGCCCTGGATCATTGTGGCCCTTATCTTCGCCACCTATGACAATTTGCGCTGGACGTACGGGTTGTACGACCAGTTAATGGATAGCCGCCCGAGCGCATAACATCATCAGGGTTTAATAAATACGGGAGAGTCATGTACGACTGGTCAGAAGAACATCAGGCAATTATCCAAGTAATGCGTCGTTTTGTTGACGAAGAAATTCGTCCGCACCTCGATGACCTCGAGCACAACGGAATGCCGCCATTCGACATCATTCGAAAGCTGTACGCAACCTTTGGTCTAAAAGAAATGGCGCAGGAGAACTTCAAGCGTCAACTCGAGCGCAAAATTTCTGGTGAAGAAGCACCGCGTTCTTCACGTGGGTCAGACCCAGCAGCACAACTCATTTCAACAATCGAACTATGTCGAGTTAGCCCCGGACTTGTTACGTCAATGGGAGTTTCGACTGGTCTTGCTGGTGGAACAATTAACAAACTCGGAACCCCTGCACAGATGGAGCGATGGGGACTTGACCTCGTAACGTTCGACAAAGTGGGCTCATGGGCAATCAGCGAACCAGACTCTGGATCTGATGCACTTGGTGGAATGCGCACGTCAGCCAAGCGTGATGGTGACGGATACATCTTGAATGGATCAAAGACATGGATTACTAACGGACCTTACGCAGACACCATTGTTCTCTACGCGAAGCTCGATGACGGCAGCGGCGAAGACATCCGCAACCGCAAGGTGCTCACTTTCGTGCTCGACAAGGGAATGCCGGGACTCGTGCAGGCGAAGCCAATGAACAAGATGGGTCAACACGGTTCACCAACTGGGGAAGTATTCCTCAGCGATGTTTATGTCGGAAAAGACCGTCTTCTAGGAGAAACAGAAGATCCAAAGGGTGGCGGACGATCAAGCGCCAAGGACAACTTTGTTTCTGAGCGCGCTGGAACCGCTGCAATGGCTCTTGGAATCATTGAAGAGTGTTGCAAGCTCGCAGTTGATTACGCCAAGACGCGTAAGCAATGGGGAACACCAATTGGCGAATACCAGTTAGTACAGCAGAAGCTTGCGAACATGGAAGTTGCTCGCGTCAATGTTCGAAACATGGTGTTTATGCACATTGAGCGTTCTGGTGCAGGTGTAGTCCCTACATTTGCTGAAGCATCCGCAATGAAGCTCTACGCCGCACAAGCAGCGTGCCAAGTTGCTGATGACGCAATTCAGATCTTTGGTGGTAATGGATACATTGCTGAATACCGTGTTGAACAGTTGTGCCGTGATGCGCGAGTTCTGCGTATTTACGCTGGTACTGACGAATTGCAAATTATTGCAATCGCCAAAGACCTAATTCGCAACTAACTCAGTTCACTCCGGAGTTTGTCAGCAACACCCACCCAGCCTTTATACCCCTGCATTGACTCAGGTGCTGAGTCGAGCGCGGCGAGAAGGTTTGGCCCAAATTCTGGGTCGAGCTCGCGCAACGTTTTTGCTGGCGCAACATAATTACGAATTGTAAAAACGTTCGCATTTGTCTTTGGAAGTTGACGAAGAGTTTGGCGCTCAACGCGGAAGTACCAATCATCAAGTTCTCCACTTGGGCTACGTCGAACACTGAGCGGTTGATGAAGCGTTGGATTATCAAGAAGCGTCCAGTTCAGTCGCCAAAATGATCGGTCAGGTTTTAATCGATCAAAGAAAGCATTGGTTGGACTACCGAGTTCAGCGTCATAATCCGGAACTGGACTATGGATTGCGTCAAGCGTCGTTCCGATTTTTGTTGACAAATCCCACCTTGAAGGGAAGCAGACTGAAGCAGCTTGCAGGCGCCAGTCATCTGACTTAACTAGTACGCAGAGGTCCTCTTGGACCAACCTGCTTGCGCTAACAATTGGGTGCTCACGTCTATCAATTGTGTATGAAATTTCCGGGTGAAATTCCTTGAGTGATTCTTCTATGCAAGTGAGTAGTTCTGCACTTGCTTCATCACCTTCTGCATTAGTCGCTACGACTGTTTCAAATTTTTCAGAAAGGAGCTGCCGCTTCAATTCAAGTTCAGCACTTCGGTTGTGATCAACTTCCAGCCAGTTAGCAAGATCGAGTGGGCGAAGACCCATTGCCATCCGCCACCCCTTGTTATCGAGAGGGATGTACGGAAAATCTTTAATGCTCACTTACCTCGGCGAGTCAGAGTCCACCAAACTCCTGTAATCAAAACGGTTGGAACTGCAAAAACAATTATTCGACCTGCCCAAAGAACTTCTCCTCGATGAACAGACTTAACTTCATGGAGCCCAAGGGCCACAAGATGAATAGCCGACATTATTTACTTCCTTCCGGGAATTTTGCCATCAACACTTCTATTCGTTCAAGAATGTCTGAAATAGCTTTATCTTGAGCAAGGAGATGATTCTGAATTTCTGATGCTTCTTTTAGCACTGCTTCTGCGTCTTTAAAAGTGTCTTCAGCACGCTTGTCAGCTGCTGCAGCCTGAATGTTTTGCCCAACAATAATTATTGGCAGTAGAACTAATTGCAAAAAACTACTTGAGAGCCATACAACAACAAAATATGTTCCCTGCTTAATTGCTGATGGAAGGGCAAACAATGCAATAGTCGTAAAGATATATGCAGTCCACATAGTTCCAACGACGAGCGTGATTTTTAACCCAAATTTTGAATTGAATCTGACAAATGGGTTTGAGTGACTTGCGTTCCTGAAGTCAGTTGTTTTAGATGGACGCCCAGTACGCAACTCCTCAGCACGAGGGTGGCGAACATAGTCGTAGATTTTTGACATGTTTGAATTCTCGCACGTCAGTAACTGACGCGCATAACTCCGTTAATTACTTAACGAGGTCTGGGGCAGTTTCCATACCTTGACGCCATACTGAACGAGCAATGATCTTGGTCGTGTCTGCACGATCGCGGTACTTCGTTGCGATGTCACGTGACTCTTCAAGCAAGCCTTCAGAGAGGAGTGTTGGGTTGAGTCCTAGCGCTTGGAACTTTTCACGGTCTACGTTGAGTTCATTTTCTGCAGCTTCAACACGTGGATTCGGAAGATTCGCAATTTCAACACCAGTGAGCTTCGAGATAAGTTCTGCAAGGTCACGAACTCGGTATGTCTCAGTTACTTGGTTGAAGACCTTTACTTGATCGCCACGCTTTGGTGGATTCTCAAGGGCAATCTGGATGCATCGCACAGTGTCACGAATATGAATAAATGCACGGGTCTGTCCACCTGTTCCGTGAACGGTAAGTGGGTGACCAATTGCTGCTTGCATCAAGAAACGGTTAAGCACCGTTCCGTAGTCACCGTCGTAGTCAAAGCGGTTAATAAGTCGCTCGTCACGTGCCGTTTGTGGCGTCTGCGTTCCCCAAACAATTCCTTGGTGAAGGTCAGTAACTCGAATTTGGTCATTCTTTGCGTAGAAGGCGAAGAGAAGTTGATCAAGTGTCTTGGTGAGGTGATACACCGAGCCTGGATTTGCTGGGTGAAGAATTTCGCGCTCGAGGTCACCGTCTGGAGTTGGAACCTTGACTGTCAGGTAGCCCTCAGGGATTGGTGCTGAACCCGACCAGCCGTAGCCGTAGACGCCCATTGTTCCTAGGTGAACAAGTGCGATGTCGAGTCCGGATTCAACAATCGCCACAAGAACGTTGTGTGTTCCAGTCACGTTGTTATCAACGGTGTAGCGCTTAGCTACTTCGTTGCGCATTGAGTAAGGAGCGGCACGCTGTTCTCCGAAGTGAACAATTGCGTCTGGGCGCTCAGACTTAAGTAGTGCTGCAAAACGGTCATATTCTTTAGCGAGGTCTAGGTTTACGAACCCGATTGTCTTACCGGAGATCTCTTTCCAAACCTTGACGCGCTCTTCCATTGAAGTAATAGGTGTGAGCGAGTCAACTCCAAGCTCAACATCGATTGCACGACGACTGAGATTGTCAATAACGATTACATCGTGGCCAATGTCAGATAGGTGAAGCGAGGTTGGCCAACCACAGAATCCGTCACCACCGAGAACAAGAACTTTCACAAATACTCCTTCGACACACAAGGTGCGCTGTATCTAAGTAAGAAAGCCTACCAACTCCATGAATTTTTTGAGTTCTATTGAGTTTTAAATTTTTTACTCGCATTGTTACCAAAGTCACTTTGTGGCCCAAAAGGCCACATTCCACTTAGTTTTCACAAAATGGACTAATAGCCTTATACATAGAAAATTACTTAACTAATGGAGCTGCATTGAACACTTTTTTCTTCGCTTCACTCGTCAACTTGGATCATCCGGGTCACTACATTCACTGGCACTTTGTGTATTTGAGTGTTGGAAACCTCATAGTCATTCTTTTGATGATTACAACATTTATTGCAGCGCTTTTGCTGCCTTTCCCTGGCCGCAAACGAAACAGGAGTGAAAAATGAGTTCAGTAGAAATTGAACGCCAGTGGACTACACGTCTTCGCAAACGAGTTGAGGGCAAGCTTCCACCAGAAAAAGTTCTTCCAGATACGCAACCAAGTTACGTTGCTTCGTGGATTTACGTCTTTGGTGTCGCAACACTCACCTCTTTTATCCTTGTACTGGTAACTGGTTGTGTGCTCGCCATTCGTGGCCCGCAGTGGTGGCACGAATCAAGCTACGGTCATTTCGTTAATTCACTCCACTTGTGGAGTGTTGAAATTTTCTTCTTTTCAATGGTTATTCACCTTTGGGGAAAGTACTTCATGGCCGCGTGGAGAGGCGGACGTCAACTCACTTGGATGACTGGTGGCATTACATTCCTTGTTTCAATCGCAGCTGGGTTTACCGGATACGTCTCTCAGAGCAACTTTGACTCGCAATGGATTTCCACACAGGCGAAAGATGGAATTAATGCGACTGGAGCAGGCGCGTACTTCAACGTTCTCAACTTGGGACAAATGTTGATGTGGCACATCGTGCTCCTTCCATTAGTAGCGGTACTACTTACAACTATCCATGTTGTGATGGTGCGCATTAAGGGTGTTGTTCCACCATTCGCAGATGACAAAAAGGTTGCATAATGAGTAAGAACTTTCGAAGTGACGTTGACGTTATTGAATGGACTGGTCGCCAAAGGCCCTATGACATCTTGAAGGAAGGGGCTATTGCCCTTCTGGTCATAACAATCCTTACGCTGACCCTCGCAATCATCTACGGATCACCTGACGATCCTTCAATAACAATCAAGAAATGGTCAAATGCTGCACCAACTGATTTTGCAATAACCGCAGTCAGCGAACTCAACGGAACATCAACAACTGGTTCGTATGGCCCACCGTATAACCATGCTGCAACTGGCCAGACAATTGGTCCAGTGAACTTGGTTAAGACAGTTGGTGTTCGGATCCCAATTGATACCGCGAATGACTTTGTTGTTAGTCCCCTAAAGGCGCTTCCCTACCAAACTGACTTACATCAGAGTTTGGTGAATTGGAATAATGCGAGTGATGCAACTCGTGCAATTTGGGTGACTAACTATTCAGACGCATCATCGAAAATGACTTTCACCAACGGCCAAATAGTTGTTCCAACTACTACCGCTGGTCCAGTGCCAATCATGATTAACAACTTGACAGCAATGGCACGAAGTGGTGCGCTCGATGAGTCACTTATTTCAAATAACAGTTTCTATACAACTGACTTCACTAAGACACTGTTGTTTATTTCCGATGGTTCCTACTTGGCAGATGCCGCTGACAAGCAACACCTGTCTGGAAGCCAATGGGGAATGATGAACGAAACAGGCAGTTACCCAGGGCAAGCTTGGCTCTGGCTCTACTCGTTCTGGTACCAAATCCCACCATTCAATGCGAGTGAAAATGCTGATGCATTGGTATGGGCACTGATGATGTTCCTGACGGTGCTCATGATCTTCGTTCCATTTATTCCTGGAATCAGATCAATCCCACGAAAGACTCGGGTCTACCGACTCATCTGGAGAGATCACTACAAGAGCTAATTAAAACGTCTTGCCGGGGTCGCGGTCATGCATCTTTTGTGCAAAGAGCGCGGCTTCGGTGCGACGTTGAAATCCAAGCTTTGAAAGCAAGAACGAAACATAGTTCTTAACGGTCTTTTCAGACAGGAACAACGTTTCACTCATTTCACGATTACTGAAGCCCTCACTTAAGAGCTCCAGGATTTGACGCTCACGTGGACTCAAACTGGCAAGGCGAGCATCTTCTGCTGTTTCACGCTGCAACCTACGACGAGCAGATTCCACTTGATCTGAAGTCATAAGTTCATTTCCAGCAGCAACACTTCTGATCGCTGAAACCAGCGCATCACTATTGATGTCTTTCAAGACAAAACCACGAGCGCCGGCGAGTACTGACGCGAGGAGTGCGTCATCATCAGCGTACGAAGTAAGCATGATGCAGTGCAGCCCCGGTGCCTCTTGGTGGAAATGTCGGCATAGTTCAATTCCGTTGCCATCAGCTAAACGAACATCAAGAAGTGCAACGTCTACTGCTGAGAAGTCAGTAAACGCTAGACCTTCTGCCATTGAGCCAATTTGCACGACAACTTCTAAGCCGTCATAGCCGTTAAGAAGTTCTACGAGCCCACGACGAACAATCTCGTGATCATCTACAACTAAGACTCTGATCATTTCTCAACCTTTTTTGTTGTCCATGTAATTACAGTTCCAGCTTCTGGTGTTGATGAAGCACTAAATGCTCCACCACACTGTCGTGCACGCGTTGCTAAGTTGCGAAGACCGTGCCCGACAGAATTTGGTGCACTAAATCCAACGCCATCATCTCTTACTTCAAGCAAAATAAATTCTTTGTTTTCACTCAAGCTGACTGCTACTTGGCTTGCTTGAGAGTGCCTTACAACATTCGAGAGAATTTCTCGAAGCGAGCTAATTAATTGGTCAGATGTAAAAACGTCCATTTTCGCTTCAACTCCATCAGAGATGCTCAATACAACTGGAACTCCCAAACGCTGTTCAACCTCATTCGCTAGTTCGTTAACTCTTATTTTCAGCGCAGCGGATCTCAAATGATCATTTTCAATTTCAAATATCGTGGTTCGAACTTCAAGCATTGTTGCATCAATTTCTTTTAGAGCTGCAGTAATTCGCTCAAGGTCTTTATCATTCAAGTCACTTCTCCGCAGAACTTGAAGACTTAGTCCAATGCCAAAAAGCCTCTGAACAACAGAATCATGCAAATCTCTTGCAAGTCGTTCACGTTCTTCGCTAAGTACTAAATCACGAGCCCTGGCACGAAGTGAGGCCTGGTCTATGACGTAGCCAGTTGCTAGACCAAATGCGTCCAACAGATCCTCGTCCTCTTCATCGAATAGTGATTCGTCTAATCGATCGCATAGGTAGATTGCACCAAAAATTTGACCATCAGAAGTTCTTATTGGAACACCTAGGAAAGTTGTCATGACGGGATGATTCGGTGGGAAGCCAGCAGCGCCAGCGTGTTTTGACATGTCAGAAATTCGAAGTCCTATCCCACCTTGAATTATTTCTCCAAGAATTCCACGACCAGTTGGCTCATCACCTAGCAAGTCTCTTTGCTCAGGGGTAACGCCGTAGGTAACAAACCGGGAAAGAGTGATGCCATCAGAACTAACAACACCGAGGGCTCCGTAGCGAGCGCCGAGAAGCTCGGCAGCAGTTTTAACAATTGATTCTGCAAGCTCATTTAAGTCAGTAACAGATTCGATAAGAAAGGTCGCCTCAATGAGTGCGTGCAGACTATCGATGTCTTTTATACGGCGAAAACTCATTTCATGAGTCTTACACTGTTGGAGAAATTTAGATACGTGACAAACGTCCTATTTTGAGAGGAAAACTACTCAACAAAGACACTGTTGAACTGCTGGGTCACCCGAATGAATGTTGTGCACTTACTGAGGTCCTTGAGACGAGCAGCACCAACATATGTGCATGTAGAACGAATCCCACCAAGGATGTCTTGAACGGTGAGTGAAACAACGCCACGGTAAGGGACCAGTACTTCTCGACCTTCAGCTGCTCGGTACTCGCGAAGACCACCAAAGTGCTTTTCGTTTGCAGCTCGTGAACTCATTCCGTAGAACTGCACGTACTTGTTGTCAACAACTTCTCCGCCACCTTCATCGTGGCCTGCGAGCATTCCACCCAACATCACAAAATCTGCGTTTGCACCAAACGCTTTAGCAACATCACCTGGTGACGTGCAACCACCATCAGCAATTATGTGTCCACCAAGTTCGTGTGCAGCTTCACCACATTCAATGATTGCTGAGAGTTGTGGGTAGCCCACACCAGTCTTTACGCGAGTAGTGCACACCGATCCTGGACCAATACCAACTTTGACGATGTCAGCACCATTGATAATGAGTTCTTCAGTCATCTCACGAGTTGCAACGTTGCCAGCAATGATGACAATGTCGGGGTAGTTTGAGCGAAAATCACGAACAAATTCAACAAAAGTTTCGGTGTAACCATTAGCAACATCAATGCAAACAAACTTCATGTGCTCTTGTCCGACCTCGTTATAGATGGACTTGAACTTAATTAGATCGTCTGGCGCAGTACCAATACTGAAGGCCCATGAGTCTTTTAGGTCTTTGCCCGTTGACTCAATCCAATCGATTACTTCATTCGCGGAATAGTTTTTTACCAAACATGTAAAGATGCCGCTCTTAGCTAATTCTTCGGCCATTGCGAATGTTCCAACTCCATCCATGTTGGCGGCCATGACTGGAACATTTGAATATGTTTGCTTGCTATTGCGAAATGTGAACTCGCGAGTGAGATCAATTTGTTTGCGAGATACGAGAGTGCTGCGCTTTGGCCTAAAAAGTACATCTTTAAAGTCGAGCTTGATGTCATTTTCAATTCTCATGAGATGTATCCCTTCTGCAGTTAGGCAACGTCAAAATTGCCCAGAACGCATTATTCCATAAAACATCATGGTTCATTTTGCTTCAAGCGGTGATCATCCCTCGTTTAAATGCAACGCTGGCGTAGGTTGCCTTATGGGCGTAATTGAACTCAATGACGTCACCAAGACTTATCGACTTGGTGAAGAGAACTTCAATGCACTTGACCATGTATCGCTAACAATTGATTCAGGAGAATTCGTTGCGATAACAGGTCCTTCGGGGTCAGGTAAGTCAACTTTGGCCAACGTCATCAGTGGGCTTGACCGAGCAACCAGTGGCCGCGTCATAGTAAACGACCAAGAGCTATCGTCTCTCGATGATCATGAGATGTCACTGTTTAGAAATCAGACAATCGGCTTCGTCTTTCAATCATTTAATTTAAAATCCGACAGTACCGCCCTTGAGAATGTAATGCTGCCGTTGATTTTTTCCAAAATGAATCCACACGATCGAAAGATTCGAGCATTGGAGTGCCTGAATCAAGTTGATTTAGGTAATAGAGCTGACCATCGACCTAGTCAACTCTCGGGAGGTCAGCGTCAACGCGTCGCAATTGCCCGAGCATTAGCAACAAAACCAATGCTGCTAGTTGCTGACGAGCCAACTGGAAATCTAGATAGCGAGCGCGGGAAAGAAGTTCTTCGACTAATTCAAGATCTAAATAAAAACGGGATAACTTTGCTCGTCATCACTCACGATGAATCGGTCGCAAGTCGGGCAAATCGAATCATTGAAGTACGCGATGGTCGTGTGAGCAGCAAGGCTCATCACTCATGAGGTGGCGAGATTATCTGACATTGTCCTTGAGGAGTCTTCGCCGATCACGAACACGTTCTCTCTTGACCATTGCGGCAATTGTCATTGGTGCAACAGGTATTACAATCATGCTTACTTTCGTCACAAGCGTGAAAAGTTATGTTGTTAATCAATTTGTCCAATCGGGAGAGGCCCGACAGATACAAGTCTCTCAGAGTCAGAATCTCTCCTTCAACCCACTTGGCAACAACGGTGGACCCACCGCGCCAGGCACAAAAATAATTACACCCAACATCGAGTTGCAAATTGCAGCATTCCCTCACGTCACTGGAGTATCTGCAGAGATAGGACAAAATGGTGGGAATGGTATTGAATACTTAGTTCTTGGATCAACAAAACTTCAGCCAAACATTGTGGGGTACCAGGCGAATCACGTGCTCAAAATTCCTCTTCAAGCGGGGCGAGGCCTTACCTCTACAGATTCTTCCGGAGTCGTTGTCCTCACTGCCGACTACGCAAATGCATTGGGTTTCTCTGGATCAGGTGCCAGCGCAATTGGGAAAACCATTTATTTTCATACCTATCCTGGCTACACCGGGGTTGGGGCTGTGTTGCCCTCTACGCTGCCTCCCCAGGTTCAGTGTTCACAGGGACAGAACTGTCGCGGCGGTCCAACCTCTGGATTGCCATCACTAAATCTGCCTGCACGAGTAGTTGGGGTCGTTGCCAAGGGCTATAACTCACAGACTGTCTATGTTCCGCTTGCTTGGGCAATTGGGATATCAAACCAGTCGCAACCTAACAACGTTATTTATCAGTCTTCTGGAAATAACCAAGGTGGCTCTGGCCCGGGACAAGTTTTGGGTGGCTGGAAGACTCCGCCATTAAGCACTTTCCTAATAAACAGTAATGGGTACCAATCGCTTACTGTCAAAGTTGACAACAGCGCTTACCTTTCATCGACTGCTTCGCGAATTCGTAAATTGGGCTTTGGTGCGGTGACAGGTCAAAGTCAACTAACCCAGCAGACCAACGCTGCCAACATCATTGGACTTGTGCTCGGTGCACTTGGACTTATTGCTCTCGCAATCGCAGCACTCGGCGTTATGAACACGATGATCATGTCAGTACTTGAGCGAACCAGAGAGATCGGCGTCATGCGCGCATTAGGTGCGCGTCGATCGACCATTCGTCGACTATTCACATTTGAAGCACTCGTGCTTGGGTTCTTGGGTGGTTTCTTCGGTGTAGCTATTGGTTCAGTGATCTTGCTCCTAGGTAAACCCCTCATCGCAAAGCAGTTCCCAAACGGCACAACCCCGAGCCTTACTGTGCCTTTATGGCTAGTTGCAGTTGTTATAGCGCTGACCACATTCATTGGATTTTTATCGGGATTGCTTCCCTCTCGACGTGCGGCGAGACTTGATCCAATTGAGGCACTTCGCTACGAATAGTTGAGCAAATACAACTCTTCTAGTCCCTAGCTACTTGTTCGAATGGTGCGGCTGGAGGGATTCGAACCCCCGACCCTCGGTTCCGTAGACCGATGCTCTAATCCGCTGAGCTACAGCCGCATTGTTACTGGATATCTATCTTAGCCGACCCGCCTAACGATGTCCTCAGCCATTAGATACCATTCGTTTATGGCTACTCCCTTTAATGAAGCACTCCCAGAACTTGTAAACAACGCATACGACGCAATGGTTGATATTCGTCATGACCTGCACTCTCACCCCGAGCTCTCAATGATTGAATACCGCACAACAGACGTTGTTACTAATCGACTTCGTGAACTCGGATGGACAGTAAAGAAATCACCAACTGAAACTGGTGCCGTGGCGACTCTTAAGGGTGGCAAGCCGGGTAAGCGAATCATGATTCGCGCCGACATCGACGGGCTCCCCGTGAATGAAGATTTGAACATTTCTTATAAGTCGCAAAATGAAAATGTTATGCATGCTTGTGGTCATGATCTACACACCGCAAGCATCTTGGGTGTTGCTGATGTTCTGGCACAGCGCCAAGAGGATCTTCCAGGTGAGTACACCGTGGTGTTTCAACCTGGCGAAGAAGGATTTGCTGGAGCAAGGTCAATGTTTGAAGGTGGACTTCTTGAAGACAACCCTGCTGACTACGTAGTTGGCGGACACGTAACTTCAATGATGCCGGTAGGCATGATGTTCACTCGCCCTGGAGTGCTCATGGCTACAGCACGTCGACTCATTGTTGACATTGAAGGCAAGGGTGGTCACGGTTCAATGCCGACCAAAGAAGGAAGCGTCATTCTTGCAGTAAGTGCACTTGCTCCACGAATGGGAGAAATTTCTCATGGCATGGAGTTCGAAGGTGGCGTTTGTGCATGTTCAGCTGGAATTGTTACCAGTGGAACTGCGAGCAACGTTCTTCCACAACACGCACACCTCGCCGGAACACTTCGCACGTTCACTGATGAGCAAGAAGCTGAAGCACTATCGCGATTTGCACAAATCATCAAGGAAATTGAAGCTGAGTTCCAGGTGAAGTGCACCGTTAATACCGACCAGTTCACTCCTCGTGTTCAGAATGTTCCCTCAATCGCTGAACGAGTAATTGAAATTGGTAAAGAGATGCTCGGTAAGAACAATGCACTTGTTCTCCCACCAGTGTCAGGCAGTGAAGACTTCTCTGAGTTCCTTAACCGAATCCCTGGAAGCTTCATGTTCATTGGTGGCGCACTCGAAGATGGATCAAGTGGCATGCACCACAGTCCACAGTTTGCTGTTGATGACCGTGCGGTGCGACCATTCGCAACAGTGCTTGCAGCCTCAGCAGTAGACCTCGCTCAGCTGTAAAAAAGTTTTGGTGCACCACGAAGTGGTGCGTTATTGCCCGTAATCACAATTCTGCTTTGTACGTGTTTGAACGAACTTGGCGAAATTCTTCGAGCATTCCCACCAACCAAGTGAATAGTGTCCACTGAAAATTCCTTCGACAAGGTGGCAACAGATTTTTTTAGTTGAGTAAGCCATTTATCTGCATCTCGTGCTCTTCCTTGTTCCCCGAGCAGTTCATCAAAGGTCTTGCTCTCAGAAATAACTTCAGCGCCAATGTCTCTTACCGGGACAAGTTGACCATCTTTAACTAGCGCGAGACCTACCCCTGTACCGAGTGCAAGAACGAGCTCGACGCCTTTTCCTTCAACACAACCAAGCGCCGCCATTGTTGCGTCATTCACTACTCGAACATCTTTATTTGTCTTCTCGCGCAAGATGCCTTCAAAATTAAAGCCGCACCAGCGATCGTGTACTTCCTTATTAATAGGTGTACCCGCACCATGCTCCCTGGAAAGATTCCCTGGATGCACCACATGACCATCACGGAACTCACCCGGAAAGCCCACGCCCACCATTGCGATATCGCTCAAATTAATTCGTGTCGCGATCACTTCAACAAGGTGTTCCGGGCCGCAGGGATATGGGGTTAAGCGACGCTTGGGTGTTCCAACAAGCTCACCGAGAAAATCAACGAAGCAGAACTTGATTGACGTCGCACCAATGTCAACGGCCAGAACCATGTCATTAGCGGTTTCTTTCTGCATTACCGAATCGTAGAACTAATTTCCCTCATAGCTTTATCGGTATCAATAAATGCGTTGTCACGACTATCTGGGCGCACTTTCACGATTGAACGATGCCGGCCATATCTCGCAATCATTGTTCCCTTAGACAGTTCTACAAGTACGCGCTCTTCGTTTCCATGGAGATTAAGCGCAATGCCCATCTCTTTTGCTTCATCGGGAGGTTGGCGAAACAAGAACGCAGCTTCACATTCGCGAAGTAGCCCCAGCGCCCTTTCTCTTTGTGCGGTGCCCTGATCGCCTGCTGTTGCAACATCACTCCAGCGGTGAAGAACTAATACATGGCTGAGTCCGCGCGAACGAGCAAGTTTCCAAGAACCTTGCAGCCACCTAAGTGCATGCTCGTCTGCAAGTAGTGCCCACGCCTCATCAATAACGAGGTATCCAAATTCACCCTGGGTAGCAACAATCTGCTGTGCGGCAGCAACGGCACTCAGCGCTGCAACAGAAAGTGAGTTAGCAGACCACTGTTTTGAAAGGTCAAGAATCACTAGCTGGCCTTCAAATATGAGTGGTGGTAGTGATCCATCAAAGAGCCCTGCAAGATCGCCGAAAACAAAACGGTGCAGCAGTAACGCGAGCGACCTATGAGCAGATTGTGTCGTGGCGCTTAAGTATTTCTCAACAAGACAGAACATCGAGAAGAAAACCCGCTGTGGTCTTGGATGAATTAGTGCAAGGTATGTCTCATCAATCACATAGTGGAGTTCAGCGCTTAAAGAACTTCCCTGTGCGCTCGCAAGAATTGCCCTGAGCAGTTCCTTCGTCTCTGCTTCATCATTGGAGAACGGATTACACCAGCCATCTGCACCGAGCGAAATGGCTTCTACTCCATACTTTTTGCCAAGTTCTGAATACTCACCCTTGGGGTCAACAACAACAACTTTTCTTCCACGCTCCAGTGCACGATCAAGCATCATTTTTGTGACGGTACTTTTCCCTGAACCAATTGATCCCGAAATAATTACATTTGGGTTCGTCACTAGTGATGCGTTGTATGCATCAAACGGATCGAAAACAAAATCTTTACCACGAGCACAGCTCCCTAGTGGTCGACCATCTAGTCCTGTGCCTGCGTCGTATCCCGGTGCGCGCAAACTGTGCAGATCCTGCGATGTTGCCCAGTGCGTCCAGGCACGTCTCACCATCCTGCACCCCCCGGAAGTTGAAAACGAAACCACGCAGCCTGTCTTGCAAAACCTTTTTGACACCTAAGGCCAGTATCTTGAGCAATTGAAATGACCTCTCTGGACCGCTTTAGTAGTTCGCGCTGATTCGGAGCACTAATACTTATGTACACAGCACATCTAAGAAGTGGCAGACCTTGTGCAACAAGAATTTCTCTCTGCCTCATTCTCTTAAAGGCGCGATCAGACTGCGCGGTACGCCTAAATCCAGCTTCGTGAGTCACGGCGCTGTCGCTACTTATTCGGTGCACTGCACGCGCCGCAATCTTTTGAGATTTTTCTATAGGGAGTACGTCGTAGTGAATAGAAAGATCAAGTGGCTGGCCAGTTGTTTGTAGACGTTCAAGCAATGCATTGTTTGTTGATGCTTGCGAGAAGTCACTAAGTCGAAGAATACGAACTAGTGAATCGTTTGTTCGCGTGTATCCCCAGCGCTCTAGAACATCAACTGGCTCCAACGACCCAATCAGTAGTGCAGCTAACTCAGGACTGGCTTTCCAGTCCGGTGGAATAAATGTGTCTGCAGGGACACAGAGCAGAGTCTGGTTTTCTTCTTCTCCGCAAAGAATGTGCAGAGATACATGACTCGTCACCCCACTAAGAGCGAGGGAGCTGGTGATCGCTTTCAGTTGATTCGTCAACGCCCCATCACCACCTGACAAATCAAGTCTGCCCCGGTGGATAAGTGAATATCCAGAAAATGTAACCCGACCACTTGTCACTAGTTCAATGATGTTTTTGTTAGATGAGAACTGCACACGACTCCACTTGGTGCGCAGTAGATACATTGCAGCAAGAAATAGCCACTCACCGTTGGTCAACCCATCTGTTGACTGGGGAGAACAGGCGAGCAAGAACAGACCCACACAAAGTTCTATAACTGTGGCGTTTGGCCTAAGACACCAATCGCCAGTTACCAGAACACCAAGTAACAAAAGAACGGCCTGGTGTTTTCGAATGCCAATCCATCGAGACGCAGCATCACTATTTCCAATTTGAAGAATTTCACTCATCGCGAGAGCTCTTTTCCTCTAGTGGTTCATAGTCACTTCGTGGTGGCATAGGAAAATCACCAGTTGAATGTGACATTGGAAAGCCCAGATCTTCAGTTCTGATGGGCTCAGAAAACTCCATGTTGCCCGTTGACATCATTTCTTGTGCCACAAGGACTGGCCGCATGGCAAGCTGAACACCTTGTTTCATTAACTGTCGCGTTCCCTGAAGATTATGAAATGCAGCATTCTCAATGAAAGGAATTATTCGAAGTAGCACAAACGGCGTAAAGGCAGCGAGGGCGATTGTTACTGCACCAGTAATTATTTGCGAGACAGAGTTCCCTTGGAGCTCATTGAGCCCAAGTGTTAAAGCAATGACAATAAATACCTTGCTGAGTGCGATGGCGCCAAACGTTTCTAGTAATCGCCAGCCAAGTCTTCGAAGTGCCGGAAGCGTACAAAGCGGCACAATGATTGGCACCATTACAAGAAGAAATGAGAGTGCCACTGTGCGAAGAATCAACTCACACCAAAGAAAGAATGACCCAATAACAATGCTGGACGAAAGAATAAAAATGCCTACACCTGGAGCAGTTGACGTTCCGTTAAACGCTGTAATTAGTGATGCGAGATGTTTATCAAGCGGGCCAGATGCAATGACAGAAAGTTGATCAACTGCTTCGAGCAGTAAACGAGCACCTGGTAGCGCTACAACAATTGCAAACACGCACGCAGGCGCTACACCGAGATATAAACGCCACAACTGCGAACTCTCTCCGTGTCGCAGTGCTTCAAGTGTTCCTACGAGTAGACCTATCAACATCAGCAGTGGGGCCACTGTTACGAGTGTTTTGAATTCAGGTGCTGCTGAGCGAACCACGGTTGCTGGTTCACTCGCACTAGTGAGAACCCCTCCTACGCCATTAATGAACCACTCAACGCTCGACAACACCCAAGCAGTGAGCGCATCAAATACGTCACCGAGTGTTGCCTTGGCTACGTTCTTTGCTGCACAACTTGTAATTGAAACAAAGCACAGAACACTGCCCATTATTTAACGCTGAGTCCAGTTGAAAAGAAAAAGTTAATGAGCTCAGGAGCTGCACCAATGAGGATTGCGGCTCCGATTGCCGTTACCACTGCTCTGCGCCCAGCCATTGACTGGCTTGAATTCTGAAAATGTGACCCAACTGCCCACACTCCAGCACCAAGAACTAGCGCGATGAGGCAGGCAATTAGGGACCAGGACGCGATTCCATTGGCAATTTGCTGTAATACGGCACCCCCTGGGAGTGCCGTTGTTGATGGGGTGAGAGTAACGGCGGCGAAGAGCATAAATATCTGACTTTCTGTTGGTTGCTACACAACTGTCGCTGGTTCACAATTACTGAATACATCTGCGAGAATGGACACGTGCTTATCGCCCTGACTCATAACCTGATCTCTAAATGGCCATCCTTTGCTGTTTACGCAGCCGCCTTTGGAGTGCTCGTACTTGGACTCTTTATCGGTGTTATGTGGAATCGTCGCCGTGGACACCGAGCCATTGCGCAGCGCCTTAACGCCCTCGGCTCACGACTTGGCTCTGAAGCAGATATTTCAGACGGCAAGGTTGAGACGGCAATAACGTTTCTTGAAGAAGTAACTGGGGTTGCAACTACAGCAGTGAGCGAATCCGCAGCAGAGACTGTACGACTTCGACGATCACTTGATGCACTGCAACTTGGACTCGTTCTTTGCGACGAAGCTGGGAATGTTATTTTCAGAAACTCACAGGCAGAAGCTCTCATGGAGAGCAAGTACGGTGATGCACTTGGTGCACAAGCTGTTACTGAAGTGCTCAGTGAAGGTTGGGCTAATGGTATTGCGGAACGATCAATTGAAATTTATGGTCCACCACGTCGCACGCTGAGTATTCGAGCAACTGTTATTGACGACGGTCGTCGACCACTCGGAGTAATCGCCGCCATTGAAGATGTTTCGGAACGACGTCGCCTAGAAGACATTCGTCGTGACTTTATTGCCAACGTTTCACATGAATTAAAAACACCAATGGGTGCCCTTGGTCTTCTCGCAGAGACATTGCAATTTGAAAAAGATCCAAACGTTGCTGCGCGACTTGCGGACCGGATTAACTCTGAAGCATTTCGAGTTAATCGCATCATTGAAGACCTCCTTGATCTTTCAAGAATTGAAAGTGAAGGCTCACCTACTCGTGAGCCAATTTCGGTATCGCTCTTTGTAGCTGACGCTATTGAGCGCATTAGGACTGCAGCAGAGCTGCAAGACGTGACCGTTGAGTTCAAAGAACCAGAAACTAACTTTGTCGTTGTCGGTGACCGACGTCAATTAGTTTCAGCCATGCACGCACTGCTTGAAAATGCAATTGTCTATTCCCCAGCAAAAGGCAAGGTTTCAATCAAAACAGCTCGAGTTGAGGAATCAACAAATGAGTTTGGCGAGAATGTGAGCCCACTTATTCGCATCACCATTAAAGACCAGGGCGTTGGAATCCCTGAAAAAGATCTCGAACGTATTTTCGAACGTTTCTACCGAGTTGACCCGGGCCGTGCCCGTCAAACTGGTGGAACGGGTCTTGGTCTAAGTATTGTTCGACACGTGGCACAAAATCACGGTGGAAATGTTCTCGTAACTTCAACTGAAGGAGAAGGATCAACGTTCTCGCTTGACCTTCCAATGAACCAATAATGTCAAAAAATAAAGAAGAGAAGAAAATCCACCTCCTGGTTGTTGAAGACGAAGAGTCATTCATTGACGCACTCGAAATTGGACTCGACCGCGAAGGCTTTAAAGTCACGATTGCTCGTGACGGTCAAGAAGCACTCGACAAATTAGAAGAGGGCAAGTTTGATGCGATTCTTCTTGACTTGATGCTGCCAAAAGTTTCAGGCCTTGATGTTTGCAGAACAATCCGAGCCAAGAGCGACATTCCAATCATCATCGTGAGCGCCAAGAGCGAAGAAGTTGACATGGTCTTGATGTTGGAGCTTGGTGCAGACGACTACGTCACTAAGCCATACCGCTTACGTGAACTAGTGGCTCGAATTCGTGCAGTACTTCGCCGTCGCGAAACATACACACCATCTGAAGAACCAAGTACAGAAATTATGGAGTTTGGTCCAATTCTTCTCGACATTGACTCACGTAGGTGTTACGTGAGTGGTGAAGAAATCAAGCTTCGTAAAAAAGAATTTGCGTTACTACGAAATCTTCTTGAAAATCCCGGCCGTGTTATGACCCGTGAGGTTCTTATCGACCGCGTATGGGGTGATGACTATGTTGGTGACACCAAGACACTCGACGTGCACATCAAGCGCCTTCGTACATTGATCGAGGTCGATCCAAAGAATCCAATTCACATCACCACTATTCGTGGTGTTGGCTACCGGTTCGAGTTAACTAAGCCGGAATAACTGTTTTGCCGCCGAGGTATGGCGCAAGAACATCTGGCAGAACAATCGATCCATCGGCTTGACGCCCTGTTTCTACGAGTGCCGCCCAAATCCGCGCCCAGGCCAGTGCCGAGCCATTTACCGTGTGCACCAGGGCCGTTGAGCCATCTTCAGTGCGGTAGCGAACGTTTGCACGACGAGCTTGGAAGTCTCTAAACCAGCTCACCGATGAAACCTCTAGGTAGCGATCAACGCCTGGGCTAAATACCTCAAGGTCGATTGTCTTCGCTGAAGAAGTTCCAAGGTCTCCGGTGCACAAGTTCAGTACGCGGTAGCTGAGTCCAAATGCCTGCAGCATTGCTTCGGCGCGAGCCAAGATGTCAGCGTGTGCGGCTTCTGCTTGTTCAGGAAGGCAGTATGCGAACAACTCAACCTTGTCGAATTCGTGAACACGAAGTAGTCCTCTGGTGTCTTTTCCAGCAGATCCAGCTTCGCGTCGAAAGCACGCGGTTTGTGCGGTGTAGCGAATTGGCAATGTTTTTGGATCAAGGATTTGATCACGAAGCATTGATGTAAGTGGCACTTCAGAAGTTGGAATCGCCCAGAGGTCGTCACGCTCAATGGCGTACATGTCGTCTTGTGATTTAGGAAGGTGACCTGTTGACATCATTGTTTCAGTTAACGCAAAGCTCGGTGGTCGAAGTTCTTCGTAGTCACCCATGTGCTGATCAAGTGCGTAGAAACCGAGTGCGCGAAGAAGTCGGGAACCAAATCCTCGGTACAAAGGAAACATTGATCCGGCAATCTTTGCGCCTGACTCCATGTCGAGCAGTCCCAGCTCTAGACCAATTTCCCAGTGAGGCTTTCGTTGATACTCGGCATAGACCGGCTCGGGCTTTCCTTCTTCCATCCCCGGCCACCAGCGACGAAGTTCTACGTTTTCGGTTTCGTCTTTACCAATTGGAACTTCTGGTGAAGGAAGGTTTGGAATAAGGAGGAGTCGACTGCGAAGATCCGCGCCAACTTCATCAGTCTTGGCGCTCGCTGTGCTTTCTTTCTCCCCAACTGATCGACTTTTTTCAGTAAGGGTTTCAGCAGTAGCCGTGTCCTTGTTTCGACGCGCTTCTCCAACTTGGCGAGATAGGTCTTTTACTTCAGCACGGAGACGCTCAGCTTCTTGCAAGAGGCGACGATGCTCAACGTCGAGGGCAATAATTTCGTCCATTGTTGACGTCGAAATTCCACGGCGAGATAGCGCTTCCTTAACAAAATCTGGCTCTCGGCGTAGTTGTACAAGATCAATCATGAATACAAGACTACCGATACTTGCCACGAGGGGTGTTTCGAGCGGTTAGTTTCAAAGTACATGAGTTACGCCATTGAAGCCCAAAATCTCGCAGTTGCCTACGGTGAACTGCGCGCCGTAGACGGCGTTGATTTTCACGTTGGCTACGGTGAGGTCGTTTCACTACTTGGTCCAAATGGGGCCGGCAAGACAACTGCCGTAGAGACGCTGCTGGGTTTTAGGTCACCAACATCAGGCAACGCTCGCGTTCACGGCCTTGACCCGGTACGTGATCACCAAGAAGTTGTTCTTCGAACGGGTGCTCTTTTACAACGTGGTGGTGTGTGGTTTCCAATGTCACCGGTCCAAGTTCTTCGACTCACCTCGAGCTACTACCAAGCTCCTCGTGATGTGAACGAGCTCCTTGATCTTCTTGACTTACGTCGTTGCGAAAAAACGCCGTGGAGGAGACTTAGTGGCGGAGAACAGCAGCGGACACTTCTCGCGCTCGCACTTCTTGGTCGACCTAAAGCATTGCTACTTGACGAACCAACCACTGCAGTTGACCCTGAAGGTCGACAAGTCATTAGAGACTTGATTAAAAATGAACGCGATCGAGGTTGCGCACTGCTCATTACGACTCACGAACTCAGCGAAGCAGAGCGTGTTGCGGACAGGGTTGTTGTAATGAATCGCGGTCACATAGTTGTGCAGGGAACACTCGATGAACTAAGTGGCTCGCCAGAAATGATTTTGGAAGTGTCGAGCCCTATTGATCCATCTGCATTAAGCGCAGTTCTTTCATGCGTCGTGACACTCGATGGACCACTGCAGCTTCGCTGCGACACAGCATCATCACCGGAAAAGATTTCATTGGTGAGCTCTTACTTAAACAGTGTCAATGTTTCAATGACATCACTTCGCACACGTGCCTCACTCGAAGAGCGTTATCTAGAACTAATTGGAAACGAAAATTCAGAGGTTCGCTCATGAAGCCTTGGTGGGCGCAAACCCGTGCAGAAATTGAAATGACCCTTCGCCGTGGTGAAACACTGCTGCTCACCATTGGTATTCCAGTACTTCTACTGGTCTTCTTCTCGGTCTCTAAAGTCACCACATCGCCAACCCCACACCGTGTTGACTTCATTGCTCCTGGTGTTCTCGCGCTTTGCATAATGTCGACATCGCTCGTTGCACTCTCAATCAGCACCGGCTTTGAGCGCTCGTATGGAGTGTTGCGTCGACTTCACGTAACGCCGCTGGGTACACGCAGGCTTATTGGAGCAAAGATTGCTGGCGTTCTCGTCACCGAAGTTATACAAGTAGCTGTACTTTCTCTTGTTGCTCTACTTCTCAAGTGGCATCCGCGCGGCGGTTTTAGCGGTGGGCTCGAAGCAGCGGCACTGATGATTCTTGGCTCAGGTGGGTTTGCTGGCATAGGACTACTTCTTGCGGGACGACTTAATGCAGAAGTAAATCTTGCGGCGAGCAATGGTCTTTATTTGATCCTCTTGCTGGTTTCTGGAATCGTGGTGCCAATTGACTCCCTGCCCCAAATCATCCAGCACATTGTTGTGGCCACACCATCGGGCGCGCTCGCCGAAGGTCTTCACCGCGTTTTGGGCCTTGGGCTTCAGCCAACTATTGGCGACTGGATCAGCGTTGCGCTTTGGGCACTACTGGCACCACTGCTAGCAATGCGAACATTCCGCTTTGACTAATTAAGTAGTGCGAGTCCCTTAGAGAATTCACTCACAGGAATTGCACCCAGGTAAACACCCTTGATGACACCGGATTTGTCAATGAACATGGTTTCAGGCAGATTCGAAATTCCAAATTCATTCGTTGTTACTTTGCCATCTGGGTCATAAGCAACCGGGTACGAAAGTCCCATTTGTTTTACAAATGTGCGACCAGCGCTTTTTGCATCAAGCGCATCTATCCCAATTACTTGAGTTGAACCAAGATTGTGAGCACTCAAATACTTTTCAATCTTTGGAAGTTCCTCGCGACACACGGTGCACCAACTCGCAAAGAACATCACAACCCCTGGGTGGCCCGACTTCCAAGGAGCGCTCACGTCTGGGCCATCTTGTAGCGAAGCCTCCGTGAAAGCCTTGACGTGTTTTCCAACTTGATGTGAGTTTGTGAGAGCTGATGGTTGTTGAACCGTGCCACCCGTGAAGTGCGAAACAACGGCAATCAAAACAATTGCAAGGACCAGTCCAATACCAATTGAAACAAACATCATTGGCGAGGGATGACCTCGCTGGGGTTTAGTGGTTTCGGACGAGGACATCTACAGCCATCATTACGAATAGACCCGTGAGGTACGTGATTGAAAAGTGAAAGAGTCGCATGGCTTCATTTACATCAGCCTTGTCTTCACGAGCATGCAAGAACAATTTGAACGCATAGAACGTGAACATTCCACCGAGCAACGTGGCAGAAAGTGCGTACACCCATCCAAGGTGTGCAGCGGGGCCAACCAACATTGTTAGTGCCCACATAATTACTGAATACACCAAAATCTCTAGCGTTGTTCGACGCAGTGATGCAACAACCGGCATCATTGGAACATTCGCTGCTGCGTAGTCATCACGGTAGCGAACTGCGAGTGCCCAAAAGTGCGGCGGAGTCCAAATGAAGATGACAACAAAGAGAAGAATTGGTGTCCACGTCACATTGTTCTGTACCGCAGCCCAACCAATGAGCACCGGAACCGCGCCTGCAGCGCCACCAATAACAATATTCTGCTTTGACCTGCGCTTCAACCAAATTGTGTAGATGAAAACATAAAAAGCTGTAGCTCCCATGGCGAGCCACGCAGAAAGATAGTTCACGCGCCACGCCAGTAAGCCAAAGGAAAGTAGTTCAAGAATGCAAGCAAATATTGTTGCGGCCCTAGGTGTCATGACACCGGTAACGAGTGGGCGCTTCTTGGTGCGCTCCATGATTGCGTCAATGTCACGGTCATAAACCATGTTGAATGTGTTCGCACCACCAGCAGCGAGGGTGCCACCAATGAGTGTTGTGATCATGAGCCAAATTCCCGGTATTCCGTTTGCAGCAACGACCATGGTTGGAATAGTTGTGACAAGTAGCAACTCAATAATTCTTGGCTTTGTGAGTGCGACGTAGCCCTTAATAACTTCACCAGCGGTGTGCTTTTGGGCGGTTGTTGTCATGGGTGCCATTCTACGAGTCAAGTAATACCCCTAGGCTGGGCACGTGTCTAGACCTCGTATAACCGTCTCTGTCCCAGTCTTTCGCTGGATGGCTTTCACCACATTTCTTTCGATGATCCTTATTGTGCTGAGTGGTGGTGCAGTTCGCCTTACCGGCTCAGGACTCGGATGCCCAGACTGGCCCACTTGCTTTCACGGGAAGATTGCTGGTTCCTGGAACATTCACCCATTCATTGAATACACCAACCGGATGATTACCGGTGCACTCATTGTTGTTACAACGGTTGTTTTCATTGCAGCTTTTCTTAGATCACCCCGCAGACGTGACCTAATTGTTCTTTCGGGACTTCTCATACTTGGGATTTTTGCGGACGCTGTTCTAGGTGCGTTTGTGGTCTACACAAAACTAAACCCGTGGCTTGTGTCAATTCACATGCTGCTTTCAATCGCCATGGTTATCGTCGGCGCGATTTTCTATCACCGATCAAAATATGTTTACGGCCCGAACGCTCGCAGTGATGTTCGAAGTCCGCAGTTCTTGCGCATTGCACGCCTTTTGTGGATTCCATTTGCTGTTCTACTCGTAACAGGAACTATCACCACAGGATCTGGTCCACACGCTGGTTCGTTCCAGGGTCAAATGCGCGCTCGTCGCCTGCCCTTTGCGTTTCAAAATGCAGCGTGGGTTCACTCACTCGCCGCACTTCTATTCGTAGGGCTTGTTGTTGGACTACTCATCAGCATTTGGAAAACTTCAGCGCCTGAAGCTTTGCAACTTGGTGTTAGGCGTTTGGTAATCATTTCCTTGCTGCAGGGACTTATTGGTGCAACGCAGTACGTGCTACACGTTCCAGTTGTTTTGGTGGAACTACACATACTTGGTGCAGTTTCGTTAGCGATTGGTGTCACGCAATTTCATCTACGCCAAAGTGCTCATGACCGTGAGCCGCTTATTCCAAAAAAATAACCACCGCATAGTGCCCGACAACTTCAGGCACCTTTTGGTGGAGACGATGGGGATCGAACCCACGACCTCAGGCTTGCAAAGCCCGCGCTCTACCAACTGAGCTACATCCCCTAGGGGAATCTCATCCTAGCAAATCTCTGACTAGTCGGGCTGATGACGCCTAATTGCACGCTCGCGCTGACGGTCAATCCGCAGCATTTTGCGCTCCACATCTGCCCATTGCAGTGGTGATTCTTCCACTGGAATTCCTTCATCTTCTGCGTGAAAAAAGATTCGAAACGCCACGACCCACATTGGTAAGTAGCACCCCAACTTGGCAACGAACCCAGCTAACTGCTGATCGAATATTGGGGTCATGTTTAGAAGTTCTTGCTGATTATGAAGACCAGGGTAGAGAGAATGAACAGAAAAAATCCAAACAAAAGAAAGGCTCGTAACAACTAGGGAAGAAACAAAAATAAAACCTGCCCTTCCTGCTGGCGAGAGGCGGCGCGCTCCAGGAATTATTGCGAGGCTCGGAATCCAGAGCAGGAATCCACTCAACAACGTTGTGAGCAGCACAATGTTTCTACCAAGCGTCGAGCTTGCACCCCAGTCAACAAGTGGTGTT